>ERZ724517.3-NODE-3-length-213620-cov-7.406935_pt1 | contig 213620 bp, 200 predicted proteins | sample MGYA00376050_ERZ724517 | MGnify/ENA primary metagenome ERZ724517 (study PRJEB28724, sample SAMN07190886) | activated sludge metagenome | isolation source: activated sludge of sewage treatment plant in Hong Hong | place: USA: Christiansburg, Virginia | collected... | reverse complement strand
AATATTGGAGTATCATTTTTTCATATAAAAAACACTACTAACCCTTATGTTTCAAGCTACTTTTACTACTTATACAAGAATAAAAACTCTAGTTTTTTTGACTCCAATGGCGATAAGTCTTTATTAAAAAAATCACCTTATCCAAATGCTACGATACCTTGGTTTAATAACATAAATAATAATACTATACCTAATCATCGATTACTTTTGATTGTTGCAGAATCTTGGGGAACTATGAATGACAATAAAACTCAACAAATCATACTTCAAAAACTGTATCAACAAAGCTCGTCATTTAGCTTCTTAAAAACAGGCTCTAGCAAAATGCTAGGAGCAACTGTCGCTGGAGAAATTCGTGAGTTATGTGGCTCGCAGCCTCAAACGCTTAATATGAAACTTGTCAATCGGGCTGAATTTAAGCATTGCCTACCTCAAATATTAGCGAATCGAGGATTTAAAACATACGCACTACATGTAGCCCCTCATACAATGTACGAAAGAAACTTATGGTACCCCTTAATCGGCTTTCAACAGTCCATCTTTTTTGAGAGTCAAAAATGGCCGCGTCTATGTCACTCCTTTGGTGGAGCATGTGATATTGATGCAAATAAAATAATCATTAATGCTTTTTCAAACTTAGATAAGAGAGTGTTTTTTCATTGGATGACATTAAATACTCATGCTAATTATGATAAAAGAGATATCTTATCCGATAGAGTAAATTGTGAGAAAATTGGCTTGGTTACAGACTCTGATACTTGCCACTATGTTAAACTACATACACAATTTTTTGATAATCTCGTAGATATTCTTCAAAATCCTCACATGAAAAATGTTGAGGTAATTATTGTAGGGGATCATCCTCCTCCCATGCTAAATTTTATCGAAAGTGTTAGAAACTTTAAACTAGAGCATGTTTCTTGGGTTCATTTAAGAACAAAACCGTAGCTTTTATACATGCAAGCAAAATTAACTTATAACTAGTTCATAAAATATAGGAGAATAAATATGAACACAAAAATTGTAGGCCGTAATGATCCATGCCCCTGTGGGAGCGGCAAAAAATATAAACAATGCTGTCAGCATAACGACGCAGCCAATAGCCCTGCCGCCAAAAATCGTCTATTAGAAAGCGTGCCTGATTTATTTAATCAAGGACTCAAATATCAGTTTGCTGATCAGCCTGCAAAAGCCGAAGAAATATATCAGCAAATTTTAATTATCAATCCAAAGCACGCAGACACCCTAGCAAATTTTGGCGTATTAATGTTAAAGCAAGAACGCCTAGAATTAGCCGTAAATTTGCTGCGCAAAGCAGCACGCGCTGAGCCTTCGGCAAAAAACTTTTGTAATTTAGCTACCGTACTTCCGACAGAAGAAGGAATAGAGTGTTTATTAAAAGCTCTCGTCCTCAACCCAGCTAATGCTCTCTGTTATAAAAACTTAGGTTCATTAGTCTCCAAACTGCATCGTTATAAAGAAGCCATTGTTTACTTTCACAAAACGTTAGAGCTCACACCAAAAGACCATGAGGTCTATTCCAATATTGGCCATTGCCTAATGATGCAAAGCCAATACCTCGAAGCAACAAGCTATTTTCGACAAGCAATTGCTATAAATCCACAAGCAACATTGCCTTATACACAATTATTATTTTGTTTATGTTTTGACTCTCGTGCTTTTCCAGAAACATACTTAAAAGATGCTAAAAGCCTAGACCAGCTATGGCAAAGTGTCTCTACTCCTTATAATCAATGGCTCTGCTCTGCTCCTAGTTCAACACAGCCCTTGCGTGTCGGCTTAGTGTCAGGAGACCTTGGTAATCATCCTGTTGGTTTCTTTTTAGAGACCGTTATTAACCAACTTTATAACATCCAAATAGAGCTTTTTGCCTATAGCTCCCGTGCAGAAACGAGCCATGATGAACTCACCCAACGTATTCAGCCTTACTTTAATAAATGGCATAACATCCGCTTACTTAGCGATCAACAGGCATCCGCACAAATTCATGACGATGGTATTCATATTCTCATTGACTTAGCGGGCTATACTGCTGACTCACGTCTATCGCTGTTTGCTTGGCGGCCAGCACCTGTACAAGTCAGTTGGTTGGGTTTTTTTGCATCTACAGGCTTGAGTTATATGGATTTTTTTATTGCTGACACTATGTCTGTTCCCCAAAAAAATCAATCTTACTTCACTGAAAAAGTGTGGTATTTACCCGAAACACGATTATGCTTTTCGCCACCTGCCATTGATATTGCTCAAGACTTATCCGCATTACCCGCTTTAAATAATGGCTTTATTACCTTCGGCTGCTTTCAAAATCTCAGTAAATTTAACGATACCATGCTACAACATTGGTCAACCATATTAAAAAACTGCCCAAATAGCAAACTACTCATTAAAAACAAACAAATAGCCAACTTGTCTGTTAAAGCCGAACTATTAGAACGTCTTAATAACCTAGGCATTAAAACGGAAAGTCTCATTCTAGAAGAAGGCTCGCCACGCGCTCAATACCTAGGGGCTTATAGCAAGGTTGACTTTATGCTAGATACATTCCCTTATCCTGGCGGCACTACAACCTGTGAAGCCTTATGGATGGGAGTGCCAACGCTGACGTTAGCGGGTAATACCTTATTAGAAAGACAAGGTGCAGCGATGTTAAATTGCGTGGGACTCAATGATTGGATTGCCAACAATGAAGAAGAATACATACAAAAAGCCACCTCCTTTGCGCACTCCATTCAGCATCTTAGCCAGCTTCGCGGCACAATAAGAGACAAAATGGCTATTTCGCCTTTGGTTGATGCAGCTCTTTTTGCAAAAAATTTAAAATCGGCACTTAACAGTATGTGGCGAGAAAAAATGCAACAACAGATTGACACTTAATCATCAAAAGTGACAAAAAACGTCACTACAACTTAAACCTTGCAAAAAAAAATATAAATAAACACAATAAAATCAACATGCTAAATAAACTATAAAGTTGGCACAGACTATGCAATATTTATATCAGAACTGCGTAGTAGCGGTCAAAAGGCAAAAACTTAACACTATTTATCTCCGGAGAGATACTATGAAAACTGTACAAAAGGGTTTCACCCTAATCGAATTGATGATTGTTGTTGCTATTATCGGTATTTTGGCTGCTGTTGCAATCCCAGCTTACCAAGACTACATTGCTCGTTCGCAAGTGACAGAAGGCACTGGCTTGGCTGGCGGCTTAAAAACCGAAATTAACGACAACCTTCAAGCAGGTTCTTGCTTGAACACTGTTACTGCTGCATTAAACACAGCAACTGGTAAATACTCTACTGTTGTTGTTTCTGGCACACCTGCTTCTGGTCTTGATACTGCAGCTGCATCAGTGGCAACAGGTTGCATCATCACTGTTACAATGGCCCCAACCGTATCTTCGGCTATCGCAAATAAAACCATCATCATCGACCTTTTGGTTAATGGTTCATTGAAAAGAAAAGCCGCGGCGGCTGGCGGCGATATGGATACTAAATACATTCCCAAAGGCATCCTCTAAGCGATTGCCCCCCCCTAAAAACAGCCCCTGTTGGGGCTGTTTTTTTAAGAGGCGCAGGAGAGTACGCTCATGAAAGAATTACAAACAGGCTTTACTCTTATCGAGCTGATGATTGTGGTGGCTATTATTGGTATCTTGTCCGCCGTCGCATTACCTGCCTATCAGGAATATATTGCCAGAGCACAAGTAACAGAAGCTATCAATATTATTTCGGGGCTAAAAATAGAATATACCAGTGCATATGGTGAAACTGGTTCATGTCCAATTAATGGAGTGAATGGTTTTAATCAGGCAACAGACTACAGCGGTAAATATGTAGAAAAAGTAGATTTTGGTGGCGCGCTTGCCTCTGTAACTGACTCTAGCTGTAGCTTAACTGCCACCTTTAAATCAACAGGCGTTTATCCAGGCTTAAGTGGGAAAACTATTATTGTTGCTATGACAGCAACAGCAGGCTCTAGCCAATGGGAAATTCGTCAAAGTATAACTAATGGAACAGTACCCCCTAACTTACTACCTACTACGTTGCGGTAGGCTTTTTTGCAACTCAATTGTAACCACATGCAGCTCTGCTTCTATTGTACATAGAATATAACTACTGTCCGAATACTGCCCCACCTTACAGTCATGCTCTAACTTTTCGCATAATTCAGCCAATAACAACGCGCCCAAATTAGCACTCGCTCCCTTTAAACTATGTGCGGCCAAGCGCACTGCTTCGTAATCTTGATTATTAATACCATTTTGAATTAACTGTAATCTAAACTGTGCATCTGTTAAATAAGTGTTAATTAGTACACCAAACTCATCTTCTAATACTTCTTTTAATTCGGCTAATTGCTCAGCATCAATATGTGGTGTCATGATGTCTTTCCTTTTTTAATTTTGTGCGCCCTAACAAAATATAATGTAGAGAAAAAAGCCTATTTTAGGCTGCTGATGCATACTCATCTAAAGGCAAAACCATGTGTGCAAACTTACTCTTAGTTTCTACAATCAAAAAAAGACCATCATCATAGTCAATATTTTTATATACACCATGACTATAATTATCTTGAACTCTTTTAAGTAGTGTTACTAATTCGGCATTAGACTGAGCATCTATGGTAATGATTGCAGAAAATTGAGACATACAATCTGCATCAAAATCTTTAAGTATCTTGGAGGTAAGGTATTCTAATCTTTTAATTTTATCTTGCTCAAACCAATCAGCGGCTAATACCAAATCCCATTGGGTGTCATCAGGATTTTTTGCCACAAGACACTTAATGGTAAATTTACCTTTTTCAGCCTCAATATTAGCCAAAGCCTTTTTAATTTTTACAACAAGATGGTACATAATTCCTCCACAAGTTTTTTTGTCGCCTCAAGCATCGCTTCGCTATCATTTTGTTTGGCATTAGAAGGATTTTCATACCTTTTGTTTTCGCTCCATGCCTGAACAATCGACCAATCAACTAACTTCTTAATACGAAGCTCATCTCCCGTAAAAGCAAGCAAAAAGTCAAGGTCATGCACTTTTAAAAATTTAAACCTACCATCTGCACGAAACTGAGTCCAATTAAGTTTTTTTGTCATAGCATATTTTAGAGCCAACTCGACACAATAACCGCAAAGATAGATTGAATTAGCATATCTGTCATTTTTGTATAGTAGCTTTGCATCAAGATATTTTTGCCTAATATTATCTTCTATTTCTTGTAGTATCACCTAAGCCTCCTTTTTTTAACGCCGCTCACGCCCTGCTTGAATATCATCAAGAATATCGTCAACTGTAATAAGTGGCTCATTTTTTAAGCTTTTATGAAACTCTGCCAAACCAGCAATATCCAAAGGAGATTTTAAGACAGCTTCAACTTGACGAATTTCATAACGATGGCCATCAAAATCCACAAACACGGCATCTATATCTGCTTGATGAAACACTGCAGAAGGATTAGCTTTCACTTGTGCTATATCATATATTTGCATATTTCAATCATCTCAAAAGAGAGGAGTAGCCCGCAAGAATTGCGGGACAAACTTTGGCAAAAACACTGACTTACGAGAAACCATCTGCTATTTCCCGTGTTAGCACACGGGCTACCCCTCAGCATCAATATGTGGTGTCATGATGTCTTTCCTTTTATTATGAAGAGGCTTAGAGCCAGCTCCAGTTAAACTCAACAATTACGCTATTACCTGGTGGAATAAACTCTAAACGTTGGCACAAAGTTTCGATTAACCTAATACCACGTCCATGATAATTAATTAAACTATTTTCATTTTCGTTAACTAAATGTGTTTGAGCCACTTGAAAGCCTTGTCCACTATCAGTTACTTGTAATGTTAAGCGTCCGCCATTGTCGGTAGGTTCGTGCTTAATATCAAAACGAATAAAACCTTGGGTTAACTCAGTTAAACGTTCATGACGCAAAGCATAATATTTAGCAAAGCCTTGTGCGCTATTTTTTAAAGCCGAATCTAAATGTAATAACCCATGCTCTAAAGCGTTAGAATATAGCTCTGCCAAAATAGTATTTAAGGTATTTACATAGGGTTTTAAGCCCATTATTTGAAAAATAAGATGCGTCACTAAAGGTACAGGGTCAAATGATTTGAGTGACTCTACACCCAATTCACAGGTCATTGTACAATCGGCTAAACCTCTATGTACTACTTTAGGCTTAACCAATAAAGCTTGCTCTAACGCTAGTGAGGGCGCATCTTGCATTTTGACGGCAATTAAGGTGTGGTCATCGGCTTGTTCCGAGCCTTTAACCGCAAAATCATCTACATGCTGTAATATTTCGTCAAATACCGTGTTGGCATTGACTGTTTGAGTAAATACATTTAATAATCGCTCAAAACCAAACATTTCTTGCTGAGCATTGACTGTTTCAATAATGCCATCTGACCATAAATAAATAACATCATCGTTATCCATTTCAAAATATGCAGGCTGATACTTAAATTGTGCTGCCGATAAAATACCTAAGGGCAAATGTTGCGAATGAATTTTCTTAATGCTTTTATTGCGGGTATTATAAATAACACCTTCGGGCAAACCACCCGCCCACACTTCTATACTTCGATTACGAAAACCTAAATGTACGGCTGTGGCACAACAAAACACACCCACAGGCAAAATACTTTTTAGCTTGGCGTTTACTTCGCGCAGCACATCTTCTAAAGCAAATCCTTTAGACACCATACCATGAAATACCTCGGCTAAAGGCAATGCACCAATAGCCGCAGGCAAGCCGTGTCCTGTAAAATCACCTAATACAACCAATAAGTCTCCATTAGGATGACGGGCAGCCAAGACCACATCACCATTAAAAATAGCTTTTGGCGAAATAAGATAACGAATATGAGGTGAGTTAAGTACGCCGTAATGGGCGATTTTGTCAAAGATGCCTTTGGCTGCTATTTGTTCTTGAACTAAATGCTCACGTTGGCCTTGAATTTCTTTGTGTAAGCGACGCATCCGCGAAAAAGCCATAATTTTAGCTTTAATAATCACGGTGTTATAAGGTTTACTTAAAAAGTCATCGCCACCCGACTCTAAACACTCAGCAAGGTCGCTCGCTTCATTTAAGGAGGTTAAAAAGATGATGGGGACTAAATCTTCGCCTGCTATTTGTCGAATTTCTTTAGCGACTTGAGTGCCATGCTTAAAAGGCATCATCACATCAAGTAAAACGATATCAGGGCTATGCTCTATAAACTGCTCGACCGCCTCTTTGCCATCTACAGCCAAAATAACTTCGTGGCCTAGTCGCTTAATTAAGTTTGCTAAAATTAAACGATCACTGGGGGTATCTTCGGCTATTAACAGGCGCACGATGCTCTCCCTAACTGACTCAATGCGTAAAGCTAGACGATGGTAAACAATTGCTCAAAATTAGAAATACTTAAAATCTTTTTGACATCGGCATTACAGTTAACAATTTTTACTTGTGAGCTATCGCCACCTGCATGGTCACGCAATAACAACAGCATACCCAACGCCGAGCTATCTAAATAAGTGGCATCCTTTAAATCAACCACATAACACGACACTTCTTGCGGAGCTTGCTCGTAAGCATTCCTAAACTCTTGGTGAGTACTAAAATCAAAGCGGCCTTTAATTTTGATAATCAGCTCTGAACCATCAGCTGAGCTTGCCGTTAATACTGCCATAACCTATTCCCTCTTAAACAGCCACTACATTAGAATACAAATTCACGTTATATATTCTAACAATTGTAATAATTTTTAAAACCTATCAGAATGATTTAACTTGTTTTTTTATACGTCTAGCAAAAAGATAATGCACGTCTTCTGATATGTTGTAGTTATACGATGATTTCAGCAAAAACGCTAGCTTTTAGACCATAAAAACCTGACTCCTTAGTCTTTATTCCCGATGAAGTAGCCTATTTTTAAGAACAACGTCTAGGAATCGCAGTGCAATGCTTTCTCACAACTTCTATACTCTGTAAAGAGTAAAATCGCGGTAGCGATTTAAGCCGTTATTTGCCTGTTTGTTAACAACGCGCCTTAATGCTAAGGTCATGAGTAAACCCTGTATTGGTGGTGGGTCAAATATGGTTTTTGTCATTCCGAGCCAATGCGAGGAATCTCTTGATAGCACAGGCTATTAAGATGTTTCGCTCCTCAGCATGACAGAGTTACAAAGTTTAAGTTCGACCCACTACCCCTGTCTTTATTGAGGACGCGCTAATGATAGCTTCTTCCACCTCACCTAAAGTTGGCCTAGTGTTATCGGGTGGCGGAGCGCGTGCGGCTTATCAAGTGGGTGTACTTAAAGCCATTAGTGAGTTATCCGATTCGCATTGTTCTAACCCTTTTCCTATTATTTGCGGCACATCGGCTGGTGGCCTTAATGCCGCAGGTTTGGCGTGCCGCGCCGATTGTTTATCGGAGGCGGTGTCTCAGCTTGAGTTTGTATGGTCTAACTTTAAAACGGCGCAAGTGTATCGTACCGATTGGATGGGCGTATTATCTTGTGCCGCCAAATTTTTATGGACTGTCAGTTTTGGGCGTTTACATAAAGACCGTCCTGTCTCTCTGCTTAATAATTCGCCTTTATATTCTTTGCTAGAACGAGAATTATTACTTTCTCGATTAAGCGAGATGGTGACATCTGGTTATCTGAATGCACTGTGTATTACCGCATCGGGTTATAGTAGTGGCGAATCGGTGAGCTTTTTTCAGGCTAGAGCTGATATTGAAGGTTGGAAACGGGCGCGGCGTGTGGGTGTGCCTACACTGATGAGAATAGAACATTTATTGGCTTCGGCGGCGATTCCGTTGTTGTTTCCTGCGGTACATATTAACAGAGAGTATTTTGGTGATGGTGCGTTACGCCAGCTTGCACCTATTAGTCCTGCCTTACATTTAGGTGCCGAAAAAATTTTGGTGATTGGGGTGAGTAATGAAGAACAAGCTTACAGAGAGCGCGTCGACGGCTACCCTAGCATTGCTCAAACGGTTACCAGTGTGTTAAACAGCTCGTTTATTGATAGTCTAGAAAGCGACCTTGAACGATTACATCGTATAAATAAAACCATTAGTCATATTCCGCCAGAAATACGCGAAAAAAATACCACATTACGTCATATCGAAACCTTAGTTATTGCTCCACCTAGCAAAGTGTTAGACCAAATAGCCATGAACTATGCTATGGATTTACCACGCAGTATTAGAACCTTTGTTTATGGTAGTGGTGCAACCAAACGCGGTGGCGCAGGTGTACTAAGTTATTTATTATTTGAAGGAAGCTATTGTAAGGCGTTGATTGATTTAGGTTATATAGATGGTATGGGCAGAGCCGAAGAAATCAAACGCTTTTTGGGATATGATGCACCACATTGCTCTAATGTGGTGCCGTTTAAAAGTGCTTAATTCGCCCCACCCTAACCCTCCCCCAAAGGGAGAGGGAATACACTAACTAATATTTTTCTGGTACTTCACGTAAACGCATTAAACCTTCTTGGGCGGTACTCGCCACTAAACGTCCATCTTGGCTATAAATACGACCAAAGTTTAAACCGCGTCCACCATTAGCATTTGGAGAATCCATTTCGTATAACAACCATTCATCCATGCGTAAAGGTCGGTGAAACCATATAGAATGGTCTAGGCTTGCTGCTTGTAAATTGGACTGCATAAACGTAACTGCATGAGGCAACATGGCTGTTCCCATTAATGCAAAGTCAGAGGCAAATGCTAAGGCACATTGATGCAACAAAGGGTCATCGGGGAGTTTGTCTTGGGCTTTCATCCAATGATAACGATGTGGCTCTTGTTTAGTCGGCGCAAACGGATTAACAGGATTAACAGGCCGAATTTCTATAGGACGCTCTTGCACAAAGCTACTGCGGATTTTTTCGGGTAATAAAGACGCAAGTTGTTGACGTAATTCAAACTCATTAGGCAAACCTTCGGGCCCTTCTACTTGAGGCATGACCGCTTGATGGTCTAAACCTTCTTCATGTGCAGCAAACGAGGCCGAGCACACAAAAATTGGCTGTCCATGCTGAATAGCGGTTACTTGACGATTAACAAAACTTTTACCATCACGCAAACGGTCAACTTCGTAAATAATCGGTGCGGTGGTGTCACCTGCGCGCAGAAAATAACCATGTAAAGAATGCGCTAATCTGTCTTTTTCGACAGTGCTTCCTGCTGCCATTAAACACTGAGCTAACACTTGGCCACCAAAGACATTTTTTCCTACAATATTGCGACTTTGACCTCTAAACAAATTGACTTCTAGGCTTTCTAACTGCAATAACGTTAACAACTCAACCATAACAGGATTCATAGTCATACTCTTTGATTTTTTCATCATGCAACACTCCATACCGTAGGATTTAAGCCTTTTAATAAAACAACTTAACCCTCAACGCTCAGAGTTAAGCGACTTTTGCCTTAAATGTCAAAAATTTGTTATTTTTTGGCACAATTGATTAACACTTTTAGCTGCATCGCTAAAAAAGCCGTGCTAGATTGTGCGTCATTATTTTTGCATAACACAGTTATTATTATGGCAAACTGGCTTGGTCTTGACCGTCTTTTTTCTTCAACCTCCCGTAAAGCATTAAATACATGGGTTGACCCACAAATTAGTCCTGCAACAGCCGAAGAGCTACAGCTAGACCCACAGCAACCCATTGTTTATGTACTACAAAGTCCTTCGTTTTCTAATTTATTAGTCACCGACGAAGCCGCTCAACGCTTAGGTTTACATCGGCCTACCCATGCGGTAGATAGTCATTTAATACAAGAAAAACAATCCTTTTTTTATTTAACTCAAAAAACCACAGAGCTTTCGGCACAAAAAAATCGCTTTGAATATCCTGAGCGTTTTATTCGTTTGGTAGAAGCGGTAAAACAAAACGAAAATCTTGATGTACAATTAGTACCTGTGACTATTTTTTGGGGTCGTTCGCCCGATAAAGAAGACTCTTTATTTAAAATCATGTTTTCGGATTCGTGGGCAACCCCTAACGCACTCAAACAATTAGTGACGGTGGCCTTAAATGGTCATCAAGCCTTTGTTAAATTTGGCTTGCCGTTGTCGGTGCGTGGCTTGATGCACGACGACATGAGTAGCTCATTGGCGTTACGCAAAATCTCGCGGGTATTACGAGTACACTTTCGCCGTCAACGTGAAATGGCGATTGGCCCCGATTTGTCGCATCGTCGTAATTTAATGCACAGTATTTTACAATCGCAAGCAGTACGAGAAGCGATTAAGCTCGAAAGCAGCGAACAACAAATGTCGCCCGAACTGCTTGAAGAAAAAGCCCGCGCTTATGTTAACGAAATTGCCGCTGACTATTCTTATCAGGTAATTCGTGGTTTACAAATTACCTTAAACTGGTTGTGGAATCGCTTGTATGACGGGGTGGACGTTCATCATTTTGACACCGTAACCCAAGTTGCCCAAGACCACGAAGTGATTTATGTGCCGTGTCATCGCAGCCATATTGATTATTTGTTGCTGTCGTATGTGGTGTTTACTAAAGGTTTAATGCCGCCACATATTGCGGCTGGGGCAAATTTGAATATGCCTGTGGTTGGCTCTATTTTACGGCGCGGCGGAGCATTTTTCTTAAAACGCTCATTTAAAGGCAATCATATTTATACCGCCGTTTTTACCGAATATTTGCACTTAATCACCACTAAAGGTTTTCCTATTGAATACTTTATTGAAGGTGGACGTTCACGTACAGGCCGACTTTTACCCCCTAAAACTGGTATGTTAGCCATGACCGTTAAAAGTTATTTGCGCGATCATAGCCGCCCGATTGTGTTTATTCCGACGTATATTGGTTATGAACGTTTGATGGAAGGCAGCACCTATGTAGGCGAATTACGCGGTGCAACCAAAGAGCAAGAGTCTATTTGGCAAATTGTGCAAACAACACGCAAAATTGAAAAGATTTTTGGCAAGGTACATTTGAGTTTTGGTGAGCCTATTTATTTAACGCAATTATTAGATAAAGAAAACCCACAATGGAAAAACACGATACTTGACCCTGCTGTTAAATTACCGTGGCTTAATCGCAGTGTCGATAAGCTGGCGAATACTATTAATACTCATATTAACCAAACCGCCGTTATCAACCCGATTACTTTACTGAGTTTGGCTTTACTTTCTACCCCTAATCATGCCATTGACGAAGAAGTTTTAGTTAAACAACTTAATTTATACAAAGACTTAGCTAAAAAAGTACCCTATCACGCTCGCATTAAAATGACGGAGCTAACGGGCGAACAAATGGTTGCTTACGGTGTGCAATTAAAAGCAATTCGTTGTGTTCATCATCCGTTGGGTGATTTAATTTGTGTTGCCGATAATCAGGCGGTGTTTTTAACTTACTTCCGTAATAACGTGCTGCATTTGTTTGTTATGCCCTCTTTGGTTGCGTGTTTAATGCAACATAATGGCCAATTACAACGTGAACAAATTTATCAAGTCATTGCCTCGTTGTATCCTTACTTAAAATCAGAATTGTTTTTAAGTTGGTCACAACATGAAATTGAATCTTTAGTTAATCAACACATTGATGCCTTAATCGAAACAGGTATTTTGACCAACCATGACCATTTGATTTTTGCACCTCATCCTAATACCGAAGAATATGCTCAATTAGTGATTTTAGGCGAAGCGGTTAAAGAAACATTAGAACGCTATTACATGACCACATCACTGCTAACCGAGCGTCAGTCGGGCAGTATTAATCAAAAGCAATTAGAGGATTTGTGTTCGTTATTAGCGCAACGTTTGTCGGTATTGTATGAGTTTAATTCGCCTGAGTTTTTTGATAAGGGCATTTTTAGAAACTTTATTGATACTCTTAAAAAAGTGGGCTTTTTACAAGTTGATGAGCAAGGCTTATTACACTTTGACCATCGTTTAAACGATATTGCGACTCAATCTAATTTGGTATTGCGTGTTGAAACGCAACATACGATTCAACAAATTACGAATGTGAGCGATGAGGATATTGCGACAGCAATGGCCATCTTAGAACGCAAAGAGAAAAAGCGTAAGTAGCATCATGCCCTCACCCAACGGGAGAGGGAGCTTTTTGGAATGGCTTCGACTTCGCTCAGCCACCAAAAAAAAGTAGTTATTAGGCGTATTTATGCAACAAGCGATTGTAGGCTTTCATGTTGATGAAGAAAATCATTGGGTTGCAGAGCTTGCTTGTGGCCATAATCAGCATACACGCCATAATCCACCGTGGACTGAGCGACCTTGGGTGATTACGCCCGAAGGTCGTGCGGCAATGTTAGGTCATTTGTTAAATTGCAAAAAATGTGATGAAGGAGCAGTGAGGGATTGGATTTAGCTTTTACTCACTCGCCCAATCTTCTAAATATAAAGAAGGGATTTTACTAAAATGAGCCATATTATGAGTGCACACCCCCATATCATTAGCTAATGCAATGCCAGCTATGAGTAAATCCATATCATCAACAGGTGTACCTAATTTACGCGTTTGGGCATAGCATTGAGCTGATTTTTCTATAGCGGCAGATGTTAAGGGTAAAACCGTCACTGTTGGTAAAAATGCCAAAAAACGATTTAATTGTTGTTGAGCATCTTTATGATACAAACCGCTTAAAATTTCATATTGAGAAATGATACTCATGTGCAAAGTTTGATGCACACTAACATAACGACTCACAGCAGCAACCACACGTGTATCGCCTCTTAAAAATCGAGACAAAATGTCTGTGTCTATTAGCATCTGTCTCATATATCGTCACGCGTTCTATTAGCGGCCTGTCTTCTTGTATAAATCTCTGCTTCAAAAGATGCCTCACTTTGCTCCATATCAGCCCAACATCCTGCAAAATCTAAAATTGGATTAACAATTTTTTGAGCATCCTCTACATTAGGCAACTCATCTAAAACCATAAAAATCACCTCCATACGATGATTTTTCATTTTTTCTGGTACAGGAATAAAATCCTGAGGATTATCATAAATCTGGCGTAATGCGTACATAAAATCATCCACCCATAAAAATTAGTAACCAATATCTCTGTTTAATATCTAACACAACAACATTTTATGCAACAAGATACACATCAAAACGACTGCTCTCACCCTCATACACCAAACTTGGCTTTTGTTGTGCTAAGGGTTGAGCATGACGTGGCCGTTTAACCACGACACGTTTTTTAGCTACCGCTAACGCAGGTGCAAGCAACTCATCAGCATCATAATCTGCACCTACCGCCACATGAAAGCTTTGCATATCTTGCTTAACTTTGGCGGTATTGCCTCTATCAGGAAACATCGGGTCTAAATACACCACATCTGGGTATTGCTCGACAGCCAATTGACTTAAATACGCTTTAGCATCGCCTTGTTGCAAGTGCATACGCGGCAAAATAGTGACTAATGCAGGCTCTTGGGCGGCACGTTGCCAACCATCACTCAACATAGCAGCAACCAATGGCGAACGCTCTAATAGTGTTATATGGCAACCTAACGAAGCCAATAATAAGCTATCCTTACCAAAACCTGCGGTAGCATCAATAATCGTGGGTAAACTGTCTTTTTTGATGCCACAGGCTTTAGCAATTAACTCGCCACGACCGCCACCATGTTGCAGTCGCCACAACAAACTTTTATTAGCCCAATCAACCGCCACCGCATGAGGCAACGGTTTACTCAAAGGCTGTAAGGCAATTTGTCCTGCCAATAAAATGGCTAAATCGCCCTGCTTTGCCCACGCTAATACTGTTTTTCGCTCGGTATTGGCTAATAAAAAAGCCTCTACGCCTAAGGTAGAGGCTAATTGTTGCGCTTGAGCTTGATGCTCGGCCAAGTACAAAATAAACACTTAATGCGACCAGCTTATTAAACCTAGCCCTGCGGTAGCCAAAATAAACACGCCAAACACAATACGATAATAAGCAAATACAGTAAAATCATGCTTAGAGATATAACGCATTAAGGCTCGAATGACTAATAATGCCGAAATAAATGACACCACAAAACCCACCGCAAATACGGGCATATCGGCCATTTCAAACACATCATGGTTTTTATAAACATCATAAAATGTCGCCGCAAACATGGTCGGAATCGCTAAAAAGAACGAAAACTCTGCAGCTACTTTACGCGACAAACCAAACAACAAACCGCCAATAATAGTTGCACCTGAGCGTGATGTTCCCGGAAAGAGTGCTGCACATTGTGCCAATCCTACTTTTAAGGCATCTAAAGGCTGCATATCATCTACATTATCAATACGTATATGATGCGGACGTTTTTCTGCCCATAAAATAATAAAACCACCCACAATTAAGGCAATAGCAACTGATACGCTATTAAATAAATGCTCTTTAATGGCATGAATCGTTAAAAATCCTAAAATAGCCGCTGGCAAAAAGGCAATGGCGACATTGATACTAAAACGCCATGCTTCGGGCTTATTTTGAAACAAACCCCCAATTACTCTAATTAAACGCTCACGGTATTCATAACACACCGACAAAATTGCCCCTAATTGAATGGCAACCTCAAATACATCACGTTTTTCTTTAGTCCAAAAATCAAGCAATGTTGCGGTAATAATTAAATGGCCTGTACTCGATATGGGCAAAAACTCAGTAATACCTTCGACCAAGCCCATAATAAATGCTTGTATTAATAACCAAAAATCCATACGCTGACTCTCTTTTTTAAATATAAATTACGCTCTATGAGGCAGTTTTTGCCACACACTGTCGCGTAAATATACAGGTAATGCTAATTCGGGGGCTTGTGCCAAACCTTGTTGCCATGCTCGTTGCGCCAATACCGCAACATCATAAGCATGAGGATAAAAATCGGCTTTAGACGCAACAATTGTGTTTACTTGGGCTTCTATCGTGGCTAAATAACTTGCACCGTCGCCCACTAATGCCCAATTATCTTGAGGAATAGCTGATAATTGCTGTGGTGAGCAAACACGCTCTTCAATTACTGCTTGCATTAAACCATCTTGTACACGATACGCGCCTAAATAGACTTCGCTCATACGTGCATCAAAAACGCCAATAACGCTGCTATGTTCTAAAATACGATAAGCACTTTGCGCTAAACTTTGTAAACTAGAGATAGCAATGACAGGTAAATCCCAACCAAAAGCCAAGCCCTGCGCGGTAGCGGCAGCAATACGTACACCTGTAAATGAACCCGGCCCTCGACTATAGGCAACCGCAGACAAAAGTGACGCACTAAGTTGCGCTTCGGCCAAGAGTTCATCTACCATAGGCAACAAAAGCTGTGTTTGTAATCGTGGTGAATGCTGATAACGACTAATAATTTGGCCATTATCTAAATAAATGGCAACAGAACACGCTTCGGTTGCGGTTTCGATGGCTAATAGCGGCATAATAGTACAGAGCTTATAAACACATAAAGACTTGGGCTTTATACGCATATCAGCCCTTTGATGCAATGAGGATTTAGATAAAAAATGTACATAAACCCTGATTTTTCGACGCTGATTTTAGCAGGCGGAAAAGCAACACGCATGAATGGCAACGATAAAGGTTTAGTTATTTGGCAAGATGCACCCCTTATTAGCCATGTATTAAAAAATTTACCTAAAGATGATGTGGTGATTAGCTGTAATCGAAACTTGGCTATTTATAGTCAATATGGGCGTGTGGTGAGTGATAAAAGCCCCGATTTTGCAGGCCCTTTGGCAGGCATTGCGGCGGCATTACCTGAGTGCCACCATGACTGGGTCTTGATTACCGCCTGTGATATGCCTTGTTTGCCGCCTAATATCGCCGAGTTGTTGTGGTGTAATATAGCTGATAATAAAATTGCCGTTGCCCATGATGGTGAGCATTTACAGCCTTTGTTGTTATTGATACATCGTTCTTTAGCACAAAATATTTTACAAAGTGTTAATAACGGTAATAGCTCAGTGTATAAATGGCTGATGCAACATCCGCATCATGTGGTTTATTTTACCGATACTACCGTGTTTACTAATGTTAATTCATTAGATGCACTCTTACCCCAAACCGCCACCAAAGTGTGAAGAAGTTCTTGAGTTATAATTTATTCTTCATCTTCGGGAAATTTTGTATCCCACTTTTTGGTAGTTTGTTGACGTGGCAATACTTCGCGTAAGGTTTTATTAACTTCGCTGCTAAACTCATCAGCTTGTCGAGCAGCACGGCGCGCTAATTTACCCACACCAACTTGCTTGCTCATTTGCAAGCCTAACTGTAACGCTGCACTGGCCGCTGGCACAGATTCTTCCGTTTTTTGCTCAATGGTTTCGAGGCGAGTTAATAATTTTTCGACTCTGGCTTCTACTTTACCTGCTTCTTTAACTCGTTTAGCCGCAATTCTATCTTCATCACGCTGCATTAAACGCCGCCGTAACGCTTCAACATTTCTGGCAATTTCTTGCTCTCGGCGTTGTTCTAACGAGTCTGTAAATTGCTGCAAACGACTTTCGGCCTGATGACGTAAATCGCTAATACTCCCTTCCACACTAACCCGCATTATTTCAGTTTTGGCGGTATTAAAAGCTCCTTTGGCTTCTCGTACCGCAAAATGAGTTACCTCTCGTGCGGAGTCTTGGCTCATGGTTTTCATTAACGTCATCTGTTGGTCTATTTTTTGTCGTGCTTGCTCAAAACGTACCAAGGCCAATCTTGCTCGTTGTTTCAGATTTTTTTCTAAATCATCCCAAGACAGCGTAGTGTGCTTTTCGGTTGTCATGATTACACTCAAAATAAACAGATTAAGTATGATAATACGGCATCAGTTGCCAAAACGCTTGTAAATGTGGTGCTACTAATTCTTGCATCAGTTGAATATGGTCAGGTCGACTATTTAACGCAGGAATATAATCATATTGCTTACCACCTGCCGCCAAAAAGGTGTGTTTATTTTCTTCGGCTAATTCTTCTAAGGTTTCGAGGCAATCAGCCGAAAACGCAGGTGAAACAATTTGTACCGATTCTACTCCTGCCTTTGCCCACTCTACTAATAATTTATCGGTATAAGGCTTTACCCATTCTTGCTTGCCAAAACGTGACTGAAAACTAATCGCCCACTCGTCTTCTTTTAAACCTAACACTTGGGCAATTTGTGCCGCAGTACAATGACAGCGTTGAGGATACGGGTCGCCTTTATCGGCGTAAGGTTGTGGAATACCATGAAAAGACATGAGTAGTTTTTGGGCGGTACCGTGTGTTGCTCTAAAATCTTTAATACTTTGAGCCATTGCAGCAATATAACTAGGGTGTGCAAAATAATCTTTAATCATAGTAATATGAGGCAAATTACGCTGTGTTGCACTCCAACGCTGCACTGCATCATACACAGGTGCGCTTGATGTGGCCGAAAATTGCGGAAACAACGGCAACACAACAATATGCTCTACGCCCTCATTCCTAAGTTGCGTAAACACCGCGTTTATACTGGGGTTGCCATAGGTCATGGCTGGCCGAACCAGAATCTCTGTAGGCAAAAAATCATTGAGTTGCTGCTGCAATAAACTGGCTTGTTGCACCAAAATTTCGCGCATCGGTGAGTCATTTTGCCAAATACTGGCATATAACTTTGCAACGCGTTTGGGTCTAAACGGCAAAATAAATAAATTTAAGATAATTTGCCATAAAATCGGTGGAATTTCGATAACACGTGTGTCGCTTAAAAACTGCTTTAAAAAACGGCGTACTGCGGGGGCTGTTGGCGCATCGGGAGTGCCTAAGTTAACCAAAACCACGCCTAAAGGGGGAGTTTTTTTAGCAAGCATAACGGTCTCTTTTGTCGGTTTTACAGGAGAAAAGTTTCTTATATTTTTTATCAAAACACTATTTTTGCGTATCCTACAAAACAAAAAAGACCGTAAAAACGGCCTTTTAAGCATACAAAACTTACTTTAATACCGCAGTCACTTTGGCACTAATCGCTTCTACTGAACCTACGCCTTCAACTTTGGCATATTTAGGCGCAGTTGGGTTACCACTTGCCGCTAATTGTTGGTAAAAACCCACTAATTGCGCGGTTTGGGCATGATAAATTTCTAAACGCTTTTTGATAGTGTCTTCTTTGTCATCATCACGTTGTACTAAGTCGTCACCTGTTACATCGTCTTTGCCTTCAACTTTAGACGGATTGTGTTGTACATGATACACACGACCCGATGCAGGATGTACACGACGACCCGATAAACGGCTAACAATTTCGGCATCAGGTACGGCAATTTCGAGTACATGATTAATATCAACACCTGCCTGCATTAAGGCTTCGGCTTGAGGAATGGTGCGTGGAAAACCATCAAACAAACAACCATTTACACAGTCAGGTTGTGTTAAACGCTCTTTAACCAAACCAATAATAATCTCGTCAGAGACTAAACCGCCTGCATCCATAATTTTTTTAGCGGCTACACCTAGCTCTGTGCCTGCTTTAACGGCAGCGCGTAACATATCGCCCGTCGAAATTTGTGGAACTTGAAATTGTTGAGTAATCACTTGTGCTTGCGTTCCTTTGCCTGCACCAGGTGGTCCTAAAAGAATAATACGCATCATATAAATCGCTCCAGTTTATAAAAAATTAACCGATTCTAGCATGAATGTTAACTGTTGACGATTAGGGTCGCACTTGGTTAATCAACAGTTCCACCGTTTGATTTTTGTCTTGCTGCGTTAGTGGTACAGCAATCGCTTCTAGGTCGCCACTTTCGCCCTGTGGTGTGCCTGTTTTGCTAATACGCGCCCCTACAATCACCGAGGCAAACTTAGACAATTTAAGCTCTGGCATCATGCTTTGTTGGTCATTTAACTCAACCACAATCGGAAAACGCCCTACCGCCTGCTTAACCACTGCCAACGGCATGGGTGGGCCATTTAAGGCTTTGGCAAAAACAAATAACACATCATTAGCACTTAATTTACGTTGTAGCTCTTTACTTAGTTTTACCGTGACTTGAATACCTGTTTTAGGCAAAGTAACGTCTTGACCACCATGCTGAGCAATCGCAATGGCTTTATCAATTTCTTCAATCGCTTTTGCTTTACTCTCGCCTGTACGCGCCAAATGCACTTGTTTTAAATGCGGCAAAAACGCCAGTGCGCCTGCATAATCACCCGACCTAAACGCCCCCATGCCCATTAACAATAAAGCCCCTTCATGGTCTGGGTGTTTATTTAACACCTGCATCAGCAATTCACGACTTTTGGGGTTGAGGCGACCTTGTTGACTAAAAATTAAGGTTTGAGCATAACTCAAGGCAATATCATCACGCGTAGGGTCTAAACGATTGGCATTAGCAAAGGCAATTGAGGCCGAATCGGCTAACTCACCTTGCAAATACGCTATGCCTAACATATACCAACCATCAATATTATTAGGGTTAGACTGTAACTTTTTTTGCAATACTCGTGCAAAATCGGGCAAATTTTGTTGTGCTAAACGCTCAGGTGCAATTTGCTTGCTGGCAAATAAATCATCAATTAATGGCTCAGTTTGAGTTTGTACTTGCCACCAATGCCACAATTTAGGTTGATAGGCAAAGCCACGATACGCAATAGCCACAAGCACCAATACCGTTAAAAACAATGCCCATATCACCCCTTTAGAGAGTTTATGTTGAGACTGTTGTGCGCTGTGCTGATGCTCTTGTGCTAAAGACAACAACTGGCGTTCTAATTCAGTTTTTAGGGCATCAAAGGTTTCTTGGTCAATTTTAGCTAAGGCATAATCTTGCTCAAGCTCCTGTAATCGCTCTTTAAACACATTAATATTTAATTGCAATAACGAGGTATTTTGGCGTTTTCCGGCTTTTAGTAACGGCCAAATAAACAACAAAGCCACGCTTAAAGATAAAGCTAATGCACTCAAGATAAAGCTTAAAGAAGTGGCATTAATCATGAGAGTCTCGCTTTAACAGTTGAGCCAAACGTGCTGCTTCCTCTGCATTTAAATGGATTGCAGGTGGCGTAACTTTTTTACGTCGCCAAATTAACACCGCCACCACCACTAACAATAAGGCAAAAGGGCCAAACCACAGTGCATAGGTGCTACCGCGTACAGGCGGCTTATAACTGATAAAGTCACCATAACGCTCCACCATGTAGTCACGAATTTCGCTATCGGTTTTGCCATCTTGTAATAACTGATAGGTGCGGTCTTTAAGGTCTTTAGCAATGGGGGCATCTGAACCTGCTAGGTTTTGATTTTGACATTTAGGACAACGTAACTCAGCAATTAAGGCTTGATAACGTAACTCTTGCGCTTGGTTGGCAAATTGATAAGTATCAATGGTTGCCCAAGTTATGGCACTGCCACACAACAAAAGGCTCATTATCAAATTAAAAAAAATAGAAGTTATTGACATGCTGGTGCATCGCCTCCTGCGACAAGTTGTTGATAACAAGGCGCGAGCTGTGTTTGCCAAATGGTCTCATCAAAAACACCTACATAACGATACCTAACCTGTGCTTGAGCATCAATTAAATAGGTTTCTGGTGCGCCATACACCCCTAAATCAAGGCCAATATCACCTTTTAAGTCACTAATAACTAAGCCAAATGGATTACCATAACGCGCTAAATACGCCATAGCATCTTGAGGCTCGTCTTTATAATTTAAGCCCAAAATGGGTACACCCTGTTGCGCTAATTTAACAAGGGTAGGATGTTCTTCTTTGCATGAAGGACACCACGAAGCCCACACATTCACAAGGGCGGCTTTCCCTTTTAAGTCCTCTACCGTGACCGTTTTTCCATCAAGCAAAGTAGTCGCGGTAAACGTAGGAAATGGCTTACCGATACGCACTGAGGGCAATTCGGCAGGGTCTTTACCCAAACGCGTCATTAAAAAAGCCGCAAATGCCAAAAATAAAACAAGCGGAATAATCCATAATATGAGACGCACTTTCATTTGCTTAGCTCCACTGTACCTGCAACGACAGCAGAGGTTTTTTGTAAGCGATAACGGCGGTCACTCATGGCCACAATACCGCCAAATGCCATGACTAATGCACCCAACCACAACCAACGTACAAAGGGTTTGTAATAAACACGCACTGCCCATTGATTGTTTTCGAGTGGTTCGCCAATGGCGACATATAAATCCCTAAACAAGCCACCATCAATCGCGGCTTCGGTCATAGAACGATTTTGCACCACATAAACACGTTTTTCGGGGTACAAATACTCAATGGATTTATTATCTTTAAACACTTGGATTTTGGCTTGAATTGACTCAAAGTTTGCGCCTTTGTACTCTCTAACGCCTTGCCATTCAAATTGATAATTACCGACTTCTACACGATCACCCATGCCTAAACGCACGTCTTTTTCTACGCTATAAGTTGAGGTTAAAGTCACACCAATCACGGTTATCACTAAGCCTAAATGCGCTAATTGCATACCATAATAACTACGCGACAAACGTAATAAACCTGCGCCAAAACCTTGTTTGGCCGTTTTGGCTTTTAGGTACATATCACGCGCAATAGATAACACCACCCAACTACATAAGCTCAAACTCAAGGCGACTTTAATAGGTGCAGTGCCAAAAACAAATAACGGTAACGCAACGCCTAAAGCCACACTCGCTACAGCCACTTTCCATAACGGTAAAAAGGCATTGAGTTGATGACGCTTCCAATTGGTTAAAGAGCCTAAACCTAAAAACACCAACAATACCAACGTGATTGGCACAAATAAGGCGTTAAAATACGGCGCACCAACCGAAATTTTTCCTAAATTAAAGGCATCAGCTATTAGCGGAAATAAAGTACCAAGCAAAACCACAGTGGTTGCGGTAATTAATAACAAATTATTAACTAACAAAAAGGACTCACGTGATAACCATGCGTAACGACTTTCGCTATTTAAACGGTCGGCACGCAAAGCAAACAACAATAAAGATGCACCAATAACCACCGTTAAAATCCCCAAAACAAACATGCCACGGGCAGGGTCAGAAGCAAAAGCATGAACCGAGGTTAGTACGCCAGAACGCACTAAAAATGTGCCTAATAAACTTAAAGCAAAGGCAATAATAGCTAGCATGACCGTCCATGCTTTAAATACACCGCGTTTTTCGCTCACGGCTAAAGAATGTAGCAAGGCTGTTCCTGCTAACCACGGCATAAAAGACGCGTTTTCTACAGGATCCCAAAACCACCAACCACCCCAACCGAGTTCGTAATAAGCCCACCACGAACCTAAAGCAATACCCACCGCCAAAAAGCACCATGCGGCTAACGCCCAAGGCCGTGACCATCTGGCCCATGCGGAGTCTAAACGTCCGCCCATTAAACCTGCCATTGCAAAGGCAAAAGGCACGGTAAAACCGACATATCCCATATACAACATTGGCGGATGAATAATTAAACCAATATCTTGTAATAAAGGATTGAGGTCTGCACCATCCATTGGAAAATCGGGCAGCAAATAATTAAACGGATTAGAGGTAATCACCACAAAAGAAATTAATGCAACGCTGACCATGCCCATAATAGCCAAAACACGGGCAATCATTTCACGGGGTAAGTTTTGACTAAACAACGCAACCGCAGCCGACCACCACGACAACACCAAAACCCACAACAATAATGAGCCTTCGTGGCCGCCCCACACCGCCGAAATTTTATAATAATAAGGCAGTAAACTATTGGACTGACGCGCCACATAATCGAGGCTAAAATCATTTTGCAAAAAAGCGGTTGTTAGGCTAACAAAAGCCAAACTCAAACAAAAGGCTTGTAAAAATGCCGCAGAGCGTGCGGTACGTTGAAAAGGCACTGAGCCTGTATATAAGCCATACAGAGGCAAAGTAGCTTGTAATACTGCCATTACCAGCCCAAGAATTAACGCAAAATGACCTAATTCTGCAATCATGGCAAACACACTCTAAGGGATTAAAACAGGGCGCATGATACTCACTCAAGCTGTAATGTCTAGACCATTATGGTTATGATTTAGCGCATAGCAGTATTTGTTTGGCTCAGTAATGGCTCAGCAAAGCTATAATAAATGATGATTTGGACTACGATGAGAGTTCAGAGCTAGGACGAACGCCTAAATCGTGTAGGGCATCTAACATGGCGGCTAATAATCCGTCGCGGTCGCCTAAATAACGCTGATAAAAACTAGAATGTAAAATGGCGGCTGTACCCTGCACCAACGCCCACCCTGCACTCAAATAGTCACGAGCCGTCATATTGCTTTGATGCGCTTGCAAATGCTCGGTTACAAAAGGCAAGGCTTGGCGCAAATAACCCTTTCTAATAAAGTACAAACGCGCAAAATATGGGCGCAAGGTACGTCTGGTTGCGGCGAGTTTGTTTTCTAAACGTTCAAAAAGTAAATGTTTTTCGGGCGAGGCCAAACGAAACACAAAATACGATTGAATCAGTTGATGAATATCCTGACTTTTAACCGCCTCTGCCATCACGGCAGCTAATTCAGTTTCATAGGCAATTAAGACGTGCAAAATAAGTTCGTCTTTACTTTGAAAATGCTTATAAATCGTCCCTTTAGCAATACCGACACGCTCGGCAATCATTTCGATGGTAATAGCCTCATCACCCGAATCTAACAATAAATGCTCAGTCGCATCCAAAATGGCTTGTTCACGGGCTTTAAAGGCGGCAGCTCGGGTCATACTAAAACGCCAAATAATTGTCCAAAATTGCGTGTCGTGATGGCAGCAATCTCTGCCAACGACAATCCTTTGATATCTGCCACCGCTTGAGCCACCGCAGGCAAATAACGCGGCTCATTTTTTTTGCCACGATACGGTACAGGAGCCAAATAAGGCGAATCAGTTTCGATTAATAATCTATCTAAAGGGATTTTTTTAGCGACTTCTTTTAAATCTTTGGCATTAGCAAAACTCACAATGCCCGACAAAGAAATATAAAAGCCCAAATCTAAGGCCGCTTTTGCGGTATCCCAATCTTCGGTAAAACAATGTAATACGCCCCGCTGCGCTTTATGCTCGCGTAATAAGGCAATGGTATCGGCACGTGCGTCACGGGTATGCACAATCAGCGGTTTGCCACTTTGATTACTGGCTAAAATATGGCTAATAAAACTTTGTTGCTGACCTGCTGCAAGCTCAGGATGATAATAATAATCTAAACCTGTTTCGCCAATGGCGACCACTTTGGGATGCTTTGCTAAGTCACATAGCTGCGCCACCGTCACCTCATCTATAGGGGCAACATCAGAGGGATGTACGCCTACCGACAAACTAATGTCGCTATTGGCTTCGGCAATCGCAATTAACGTTGGCACATCAGCTAAATCTACACAGACCGTTAAAAAATGCTGCACACCTTGTTCTCGTGCAGCGTGCAAAGCCATATCAAGCTGCCCTTGGTATGGTTCTAAATGTAAACGGTCTAAATGGCAATGTGAGTCAATAAACATAAATCAATCTTATAAAGTAAATGTGGGTTTATCTGATTGTAATGCGCCACCTAATTGAGCTTCTACTTTACGGCGAATCGCATCACCTTCTATGCCAAGCAATGCCAATGCAAAACCTGCGGGGCGATGGCCTTGAGTACGATGATTTATCCAAACCACTTTAGAGGTTAAAGGCATTCTTTCGGCATCATCGGGCAAAATAATCACCGCAAACAACTCATCACCCAATTTAGGTACTTTGGCAGTAGGAAAAAACAGACCACCGCCTTTAATAAAGGGCATATAACTGGCATAAAGCTGGCCTTTATCTTTAAATTGCAAGGTTTGAATCCCTGCACCACGTGGTAATCCCATAATCTTTACCTTTTTTTTAGCGTTTATTTGCAAATGACAACCACAGATTGTCGAGTAATAAAGCCGTTTGAATATTAGCAGCTATCAAATGATAGGCATTTAAGCATTGTTGTTGTTGAGCCAATATTTGCGTGATACTGCTTATATTGGCAATAGCACTGATTATAGGCAATAAATCACTATTTTTAATAGCATGGTTTTGATTGAGTTTAACTAATAATACGTCAGCTAACACTAATTGAATCGCATTTAACACATCTTCGGGTTTAAGTTGCTTATGCCACTGTTGCGAAATCTGCAAAGCACTGTGCTTTTTTTGCATTACATCTAACATATTTTGTGCCAAAGCTTTGCGTGCCAAAAACCACGGTGCGTCTTGCAAGGCCAAAGAGGCTAACGGTGCGCCCTCACTTAAAGCTAGTAATAACTCGGTATCTATTGATGTTTTAAGTTGTGTTTGTAACCATGCTTGCGCTTGTGCTTTTTCGGGTACGGCTAAGCTTAATTGTTGGCAGCGACTTCTAATGGTCGGCAATAACATTAAAGGCTGCTCTGTGATGAGCATAATTACCGTATTTGCCCCTGCCTCTTCTAAGGTTTTAAGCAAACTATTAGCTGCATTAACATTCAAATTTTCGGCACGATGAATAATCGCCACCCGATAACCATTTAACTGCGCCGATTTATTTAAAAATTCGACTAATTGACGTACTTGGTCAACTTTAATCACTTGACTGGTTTTACCTGTTTTTTCGTCAGTTATTTGCTCTAATAATCGATAATCAGGATGACTTTGCGCCAACCACAATTGGCAGCTTTTACACGCCCCACACGCCCCTTGTTCGCTTGGTTGATGACACAAAAGCCATGCACTGACTTGCTGACTAAACTCAAAAAGCCCTACACCATGTACACCACTTAAAATAAAAGCATGAGCCAAAGACTGCCGCGCACGACTTTGTTGCAATAACTGCCACGTTTGCTGTTGCCAAGGATACAAGGTAAAAAGATGACTCATAAGGTTCTAATAGCCACAAAATGACTTAATACGGCTTTGAGTTGAGCTTGCACTTGCTCTAGTGGCACATTGGCATCAATACGTCTGTAGCGTTGCGGATAATTTTGGGCGCGTTGCTGATACACCGCACGTACTTTATCAAAAAAGGCCACTTTTTCTTGTTCAAAACGGTCAAGCTCGTGTCTTGCTGCGGCACGTTGCAAACCAATTTCTACAGGCGCATCTAACCACAAGGTTAACGTAGGCTGTAAAGTACCTTGCACTAAGGTTTCTAATTGAGCAATCTCATTCATGGGCAAACCACGACCACCGCCTTGATAAGCATAACTAGCATCGGTAAAACGATCACACAAAACCCATTTTTTGGCCGCCAAAGCAGGTTTAATGACTTGCTCTAAATGTTGAGCGCGTGCCGCAAACATTAATAATAATTCGGTGTGATGTGCCATTTTTTCGCTATCTTTAGTTAGTAATAAATGACGAATTTTTTCGGCCAAGGGGGTGCCACCGGGTTCGCGGGTAGTAATAAACGGCACATAATGCTCGGTTAAATAGGCTTGAATATAGGCCAAGGCTGTGCTTTTACCTACGCCTTCGGTGCCTTCTAAGGTAATAAATGCAGACATATTACTTTCCTTTTCGCGCTTGTAAATAATCAGCAACGGCTTGATTGTGTTGAGCTAAATTAGCACTAAAATTGTGCATACCACTGCCATCGCCTCTAGCCACAAAATAAATATTATCATTTATAAGCGGATTTAATGCTGCTTTAATGGCTTCTTTACTAGGTAATGCAATAGGTGTTGGCGGCAATCCATTGATTTTATAAGTATTATACGGTGTATAGGCCAATAAGTCTGCTTTACGAATATTGCCATCATAGTTATCGCCTATGCCATAAATAACCGTAGGGTCGGTTTGCAGACGCATACCTAATTGTAAACGCTTAATAAAAACCCCTGCAATTTGTGGCCGTTCAACGGCTGCGCCTGTTTCTTTTTCTACAATCGAGGCCATAATTAGTGCCTCGTACGGTGTTTTATAGGGCAAATTATCGGCGCGAGTTTGCCATGCTTGCTGTAAAATCTTTTGCTGTTGCGCGTACAAATGTTTTAGCACTTTAACATCAGTTTCGTTTAGTGCAAAAATATAGGTATCTGGCGCAAATAAGCCTTCGGGGTGAGTTTCTGTTAGCTCCAAAATTTGCAACACTTCTTGAGGTGTTTTATCTTGCAAGCTATGTTTAATACGCTCATCAGCCGCTAACTGTGCCAACAACTGCTTAAAGTTTGTGCCTTCTATCACGGTGATTTTAGTCATCATTAAACCATCACCATTAATTAACTGGCTTAATAACTTAACTAAAGAAATTGGCTCTTTAAATAAATAAGTACCCATTTGTAAGGGCTTAGCTTTACTGACTTTTAAATATAGCTTTGCTAAAAACAAATTTTTAATGACACCATCTTGATTCATTTTTGCTAAAACTTGGCTATAGTTTTGGCCACGCTCAACCTGCAAAGTATAGCCTTTATCGCCCAAATCTAACTGACGTTGCAAACTCCAATATACCCAAGCTACCATCATTAGCATAATTAAAAAAAGACTCAACACTAACACCACTTTTTTATTAGGATGAGGCACTTCATTGCTTTTAGGGGTAGGCTTTGTTTTGGGTTTTACTCGCGTTGCACCTGTTGCTTTTGCTCTAGGTTTTTTAATACCCGTTTTGCTGGTGGCAGATGGTTTTTTAGTTGTTTTTTTAGGTGCTGTAGGTTCAGACATGATAAAGATTTGCTTGTAAATGTTGAGTCAAGGGAGTGTTAGCCCATATTATGCCTTGAATTTGTGTGACTGGCCAAATGCCATACATACTATTACAAAAAAAGACCTCATCGGCGGCTAAAAATTGTGCTGGATATAAATCTTGTATGCAAACCGACCATTTTAAAGCATGGGCTACTTGTAAAATGTGTTCACGCATCACTCCTGCTACACCTGCTTGATGTAAGTCTGGTGTGTATAAAACTGCTTCTTTAATCATAAAAATATTACTAAACACACCTTCTATTACGCGGCCTTGAATATCACAAACTAAAGCTTCTGGATGTGCAAGCTGTGCTAATTCTTGGCGTAATAACACTTGCTCTAAACGATTAAGATGTTTCATGCCTGCTAATAACGGGCTACATCCCAAACGCTGTTGTAAAAAATCGCTGTTAATCCCTAACTGATAGCTTTCGGAATGAGATGATGTTTGATAGGCATAAAAATAACACTGTGGCTCTGCCTGAGCGTCAGGTAAATAACCGCGTCCACCACTACCACGAGTAATAATAATTTTAGCGGTACAATGTGGATACTGGCTTATAAATTTTGCAAAATCGCTTTGCCATTGCCTTATATTTGTTAACGCGATTGCTAAACGTTGACAGCCTAATGTTAGTCGCTGCCAATGCAAATCAAGCAGTTTTACTGCCCCATCTTGCACCAATATTGTGCTAAAAATTCCATCGCCATAGGCAAAAGCACGCTCGTTTACATCTAAGCGACTGATAACATTACCATTTAGCCAAGTGGCCATTAGCATATCTTCACTCCTTAAGCTGATTCTGCAATAGATTAAACAAAAAAATTAAGTTATTTACATAACACTTTGTTTTGTAAGTATTTTTACAATTAGACAAAAACATTATATTGACGTTAACATAGCACTAGGATTTACTTCAACTTGATAAAAGAAAACAGTAGGCACACCTTGTCTCACTCTTTTAACGAATTGATTAATGTTTGGCAACCTATATCGGTCTTACATCTTAGGAAGAGATTTTTGAGGCAACAACAATGATGATAACTATACCTAAAACTCACGCTGTCCAAACGATGATTCCTCCTGCCTTAGATATACCTACAGAGCTTAGCACAACTAATTTAGAGTTACGCTTATTGCCTTATTGGTGTGGCGTTAAGCATTTTCGTACTGCTCATTTAGCACAACAAGCTACGCCTCAAGACTATTATTGGCATATTGTACGCAACAATCAAAATCCTACCGTTGTGGGCGGCAAAATTGTAAGTTTTCACTCACGCTCTGATATGTATTTTTCGCGCCTCCCGCTCTACACTCAACATAAAATGTGGTTTAACTTTGGCACACATCATCAATTGTATTTACAAAGTGGTAACTCACATTTTTAGCCACCATTAGCATCTTCTTCTTTTGTAGCATTGTCATATAAGTACAAAGCCCCTTAATCTTTATTAAATTTTAGGAGGCTTTACATGTGAATCACTCTATTCAGCTACGCGAACAATTTTTAGTTAATCGCCCACTTGCCGACGTATTTAATTATTTAAGTGATTTTTCTACTATTGCAGAGTGGGATGCAAGCGTGTTTAGCTGCCAAAAAATATCCGATGGCGCGATTGGTGTAGGCACAAAGTTTGACTTAATTTTAAAGTCAGCAGGTCGTCATGTGGCCATGGACTATACACTCAAAACCTATCAAAAACAGCATTTGATCTTTGAAGGCATTGCTAAAGATTTTGTTGCAATTGATAGTATTTGGTTTAAAGAAACCGCACAAGGTATTGAAATTACATGGCAAGCTGATATTAGTTTTGAAGGCATACTGGCACATTTACTGCCCATCATGAAGCCTGCACTGCTTAAACTAGGCAAAACGTCGATGCAGGGTTTAGCGCAAGCACTGGCTAATAACAACCCTCCCCCCCTCATGCAACACCAAATACGTAGCCAATTAATACTGCCCGAACTATGGCAATTTACTAAATTTGGTTATCTGCAAGCACAAAAAAATTGGCTACCTGTTTCTAATAATATGCAGCACAAACACATTATTATTACGGGTGCAAGTTCAGGTTTAGGTTTGGCTAGTGCAATGGCTTTGGCTCAAAAAGGAGCTAACTTAACGCTTGTAGTACGTAATCAAACTAAAGGTGAAGAAGTTAAACATATGATTTGCCAAAAAACAGGCAACACCAAAATCAACTTAGAAATTGCTGATATGAGCCTAATGAGTGATGTACTTGCGCTAAGCCAACGCTTACATCAACAACAATACCCTATAGATGTATTAATTAATAATGCAGGTGCATTGTTTAATCCGCGTCAACAAACCAAAGAAGGCTTAGAGCAAAGTTTTGCTTTACTCCTACTGTCACCTTTTATGTTTACACAACAACTTAAACCGTTGTTGGCTCACAATTCACGAGTGATTAATGTGCTGTCGGGCGGAATGTATAGTCAAGCGATAGATGTAAATGACTTAGAAAGTCAACAAGGTACTTATTCGGGCAGTGTCGCTTATGCCAAAGCCAAACGTGGCTTAATGGTAATAACCGAAGAATGGGCAAAAAAATGGCAAAAAGAAGGCATTAGTGTTCATGCAATGCATCCTGGTTGGGCAGAGACCGCAGGGGTGGTTGATTCTCTACCCAAATTTTATAAATTAACTAAACCTATTTTACGTACCCCAAAACAAGGTGCGGATACCATTGTTTGGTTAGCATCAGCCACTGAAGCAAGCCAAACTACAGGCTTATTTTGGTTAGATAGAGAGCCGCGCCCTACCCATTTAACAGTCAAAACCCAAGAAACACCATTACAACGCACTCAACTATGGCAAGCTTTATTAGGGTATGAGAAAACATTTTTGTCTAAAAATGGACACTGATTAAACAACTTGTGTTTGTATAACGCAACATGGATTACGGCAAGTCTAAATAATCCATGTAATGATTCAAGATACAAAGCTTGAAGACTTTACATCTATGCGACTAAATCAAAAGAAGACGTACACCCGCTACTAACGCGCTTACTAAATCATTAAAGTATTTTGACAGCTTTTAAGTAGTATGCTATTTTCAAAATGAATGAATATTCATTCATTTATGTTAGGCAACCTTACTAATGAGAAATTATCATGTCAGTATACAAAAAACCTAAAGTGCTTTTTTATCCTTCTGCCGTTTATGATGTCGCACAATTTGTCATGTTTCCTCTAAATTGTTTAATTAGCGGCTTATGTTATTTGCAACCAAGTAAGTCAATATGGAACGAAGAAGGTTTTGAAAACAAAAAACTGCTTGGTTCTGGTAAAACACTTGAGCAATTACGCGCCGAGATACTTCGCCAAGACGGTCTAATTTATAACGAAGAAGATTTAGTACGTTTGTACGACTCACTACCAACGGTTAATGCCAAAACAGACTTAGTGAATAAAACATGGAATGGTAAAATTTTACGCACCAATGGCTCAGTGTTAGATTTAGCCGAATTAGCGATTATTAAGCCACTCAATTTATTAGGGATTAAATGGGGCAAACGCTATCGCACACAGCATCAAGGTGATCCTTTGTTACTGCGTTGGTCTAACAAACTTTATTTTCCCATTCCTATTTGGGGAAATGTGGGCATGACAGATATTCGTTGGCGTGGTCAAGCAACAGCAACCATGAATTACGACCATCAACCGTGGAAAGATTATTTTAAGGTATTATCAAACGAGCAAGGTCATACGGTGCTATTGGGGGTATGGACACATAAACATATTGCAGGCGGCTGGTTTACGCTAACACTTGATGAAAGCGTACCAACGCATCCAGATTAACATTAAGGCAGTATATTTGTAGCAAGTGTGCAATAGCTGCCTTTATTACACACTTACTACCACAAATTAAACGCGTTTAAAAATCAACGTGCCATTCGTACCACCAAAGCCAAACGAATTTGACAAGGCCACATCTATTTTCATAGGGCGTGCTTGATGAGGCACATAATCCAACTTACAGGCAGGGTCTTGATTATCTAAGTTAATGGTTGGAGGCGCAATATTGTCACGAATCGCTAACACACTAAATATTGCTTCAACTGCACCCGATGCACCTAATAAATGACCAATCATAGATTTAGTAGAGCTAACAGCGAGTTTATACGCATGTTGACCAAATACCGATTCAATCGCTTGAGACTCGGCCACATCACCCGCAGGGGTACTTGTACCGTGTGCATTAATATAGTCAACCGACTCAGGAGCTAAACCAGCATCATTCAACGCATTTCGCATTGACGCAGCAGCACCCTCGCCATTTTCTGAGGGGGCAGTAATATGGAACGCATCATCACTCATACCAAACCCCACTAACTCGGCATAAATAGTCGCACCGCGTTTAATGGCGTGTTCGTATTCTTCTAAAATCATTGCGCCTGCACCATCACCCAATACAAAACCATCACGATCTTTGTCAAACGGGCGGCTGGCGGCTTGAGGATTATCGTTACGAGTTGACAAGGCACGCGCTGCCGAAAAACCTGCCATACCTAAAGGTGATGAACCCTTTTCTGCACCACCTGCCACAAATACATCCGCATCACCATAAGCAATTAAACGCGCTGCCAAGCCTATACAATGTGTTGCGGTAGTACAAGCCGTTGTGACGGAAAAATTAGGCCCTTTTAAGCCAAAACGAATCGCTAACAATCCTGCGGCCATATTGGTTATTAAACCTGGCACAAAAAAAGGCGAAATTTTATTAGGCCCACCGTCAAGTAAGGTTTTATGACCATCTTCAATCGTGGTTAAACCACCAATACCTGAACCCATCGCTACGCCTATACGAGACGCATTTTGGAGAGTCACCTCAAGTTTGGCATCGTTTACAGCTTGCACTCCCGCCGCTATCGCATAGTGCATAAACTCATCATAACGGCGCAACTCTTTGGCTGGCATATACTCTTCGGCTTTTAAGTCACGTACCAAGCCTGCAAAACGTGTTTTGTATTGAGTGGCATCAAAATGGTCAATGTTAGAAATACCACTTTTAGCGGCCAAAATACCTGCCCATGTGCTTGCTACATCTGCACCTAAACTGGTCACCATACCTAAACCTGTGACTACAACACGACGACTCATAGATCACTCCAAGAAATTAAATCTAAATTTTTAATTAACTAATACAATATTAACACTCAAATATAAAATAAAAATGTCAAAAAAAAACCGCATAGCCCACGGTAACGGGATGCGGCTTTTTTTGTTATTGACCAATTATTTTGTATTGGCAGTAACGTAATCAATAGCAGCTTGTACAGTATTGATCTTTTCGGCTTCTTCATCTGGAATTTCGGTTTCGAATTCTTCTTCCAAAGCCATGACTAATTCAACGGTATCTAAAGAGTCTGCACCAAGATCGTCAACAAAAGAAGATTCGTTTTTTACGTCTTCTAATTTAACGCCTAATTGCTCGGCAACAATTTTCTTTACGCGTTCTTCAAAGTTACTCACTTTCTTTCTTCTCCTGAGGGTAGATTCTATGTTGGCACACTACACGATTTTTTAGACTTAGGCAAAACTTTGGTCTATTTGTGCCGCGGCAAAACAATCGCCGTAGTGTATGAATGTCTGTGTTGTAGCGCAACACCTAAGCGTCATTTTGACTAAAAGAGTTACACATACATACCGCCATTAACGGGTAAAGTCACGCCATTGATGTAAGCTGCTTGGTCACTGGCTAAAAAAACAACTGCATGGGCTATATCATTAGGTTGACCTAAACGATTAGCGGGAATGTTCGCTAACATGGTGGCTTGTTGTGTTTCACTTAAAGCATGGGTCATATCAGTTTCAATAAAACCCGGTGCAATACAATTAGCAGTAATACCACGACCACCCATTTCTTTGGCGAGTGCGCGTGTAAAACCCTCTAAACCTGCTTTAGCTGCGGCATAGTTAGTTTGGCCTGCATTGCCCATTTGCCCAACTACCGAGCTAATATTAATAATACGCCCCCAACGAGCTTTGCTCATACCTTTTAAACAGGCTTTAGACAATCTAAAAATAGCCGTTAAATTGGTATTAATCACCGCGTCCCAATCGTCATCTTTCATGCGTAATAATAAACCATCTTTGGTAATCCCTGCGTTATTAACCAAAATCACAGGCGCACCAAATTGGCTCTGTATGGCAGCTAAAAAACCGTCAATACTGTTGGCTTGGGTGACATCTAAAGCCATACCTACACCTTGTGCATTGATGGCTTGTAAATAAGCACTAATTGCTTGTGCGCCTGCTTCGGTGGTGGCTGTCCCTACAACAATTGCTCCTTGAGCTGCTAATTGTTGGGCAATAGCTTTACCAATACCACGACTCGCGCCCGTCACTAAAGCTACTTTACCTTGCAAAGACATACTACGCTCCTATTTAATCGCTAAAGCAGTTGTTAAACTAGCAACATTTTCTAAAGTTTCGCAGGTTAAGCCTTTGTTGATACGCTTATTTAAGCCACACAATACCTTACCTGTGCCACATTCAATCACTCGTGTTACGTCTTGAGACACCAAATATTCAACAGAAGCAGACCATTTAACAGGACTATAAAGCTGAGACACTAAGGCTTGACGTATCGCCGTGCTATTAGCTTCGGCACGTGCTGTGACATTTTGCACCACAGGAATGACTGCTTGATGAAAATCTATATTTTCTAAGGCATCGGCTAACATAGCCGCTGCAGGACGCATTAACGAACTATGAGCAGGCACACTAACAGGTAAAATCAAGGCACGTTTAGCACCACGCTCGGTAGCGTTTTTCATGGCGGCTTGTACGGCTTCGGTTTCGCCTGCAATCACCACTTGTGCAGGTGCATTAAAGTTAACTGCTTCAACCACGCCCACATTAGACACAGACTGACACACATCAATCACCGTGGCATCGTCCAATCCCAAAATAGCCGCCATTGCACCTAAACCTGCAGGTACGGCTTGTTGCATTAAACGCCCACGCAAGGCAACCAAACGTACACCATCTGCCAATGACATTACGCCACCTGCCACTAAAGCACTGTACTCACCTAAAGAATGCCCTGCTAAATATGCAGGTTTTGCACCATCAAAGGCTTGCCACACACGCCATAAGGCAATACTTGCAGTAAGTAATACAGGTTGCGTATTTTCGGTTTTATTGAGTTCGGCTTCGTTTTCTTGGCATAGTTGCCACAAATCTAAACCTAACGCATCTGAAGCTTCGCCAAAGGTTTGACGAATTAGGGGATATTGCTCGGCAACATCGGCTAACATACCTAGTTGTTGTGAACCTTGACCCGGAAAAACAAAAGCAAGATGTGTCATATTCGTTCCATATTATTAAGGTGAAACGTTAAGTGTTTTTTGGGTGCTTAGATACACTAACTGACCATGAACTAAACCCACTTCACTCAACCAGTCTTCTTGTTGATTAAGAATATTTTGTTTACCCTGAAACTCTATCAGATAACGACTAAAAATATGTGTATTGAGTGTTGCGTGCTGAGCATCTTCGCTTATTTTTGCATCTAACAAATTGATTTTACTTATAATTAGCTTTGCCACCATAAAATTATTTTTATATATTTTTACAATATCGTTTTGATTTAAATGCTGAGTAGGTGTCTTTGTGTCATATTGTTGATAGTCCGTACTAAATAAAGTGCTTAATTTAGAGTCGTCTTTTTGCATAATCGCGGTGCTGTGGCTATCCAAAAAGTGATTAATTTGCTCTAAAGTGATTTTTTCATCCGCCTGAGCAAAAGACAAACACCAAAAATATAAACAGAGGCTAGTTAACAAAAAACGCATGGCCAACGCTCCTATTTTTAGAATTTACGCGCTGAGTTAAGCAAACCGTAATCTACGTACACTCTGACTATTACGCCATATTTGCGGCAATTAATGAGGGAATATCTTGCTCAACAGCTTTTATGGCCACTTTTACCGCTTGAGCAAAAGAGTCTGCATCGGCACTGCCATGACTTTTAATCACAATGCCTGTTAAGCCCACTAAGCTTGCCCCGTTATAATTACTGGGGTTCATTTTTTTCTTGAGACCTTGCCAAATTGGATAGGCCATTGCGCCTGTTAATTTAGTAAACCAATTGCGACTAACTTCTTGTTTAATAAAGCTCGCCATCATTTTAGCGACACCTTCGGAGGTTTTTAAGGCAATATTACCTACAAAACCATCACAAATGACCACATCGGCTTCACCCTTAAAAATACCATCACCCTCTACATAACCTATATAATTAAGTGTGCTAAGTTTTAACAATTGATGGGTTTGTTTAATCAGGTCATTGCCTTTAATTTCTTCTTCGCCAATATTTAATAAGCCTATACGCGGCTTGTCTATACCTGCTAAGGCACGTGCCACCACATCACCCATAGAAGCAAATTGCATTAAATGTTGCGGCTCTGAATCAATATTTGCCCCCAAATCGAGCATATAGACTTGGCCAGTTTGAGTCGGCAGTGGTGCTAAAATAGCAGGACGATCAATGTTGGCGTGGGTTTTTAATACAAAACGGCTAATGGCCATCAATGCGCCTGTATTTCCTGCACTAATACAGGCATCGGCCTTTTTTTCATGGACTAAATTAATCGCTAAACGCATCGAAGATTGACGTTTATTACGCAAGGCAACCGCAATTTTATCATCCATTGTGACCATTTCGTCAGTATGAACAATGCTAATACGCGTACTAATATCTGTAGATAAATTTTTAAGATGAGGCTGAATTTGGCTTTCTTGACCAACAAAAATAACGGATAGCTGAGGGGAGTTTTTAAGAATAACAAGTGTTGCAGGAATGGTGACACGGGGACCAAAGTCCCCGCCCATGGCATCAACCGCTAAGGTTATCGCCATTTTGATGCTTATACTTCGACAGCAGCAACTGCAAACAGTTGGCGACCGCGGTAAAAACCATCTTTAGTAATGTGATGACGGCGATGCACTTCACCCGTTGTTTGGTCAACACTTAATGTTGGGCCAGTGATAGCATCATGCGAACGGCGCATATCGCGGCGTGAACGGGTTTTTCGGTTTTGTTGAACGGCCATATTAGCTCTCCAAACAACATCAATTGGTTTATTTTTACTGACTACTTTTTGAGGGTAGTCAACACCTGAAAGGGATTTTCTTTGACGGGTGCTGGAACATCGCCTTCTATTTCAGCCTGATACGGCAAAGCATCACATGCTTCGTGCATCGGCGTAAAGGGAATGTTTAACAACAACTCATCTTCAATAATCTCTGCCAAAACCACTTCCTGTTCAACAACCACTAAATAGTCGGTATCTTCAGAAAGTTTTTTGGCATGATCTTCGTCATACACCAGTGCTAAATCAATCGTGACTTGTAATGGTAATTCCATTGTCTCTAAGCAACGCTGACAAATCAGGGTTACAGTAGTGGCAACATCACCACGCAAAAAAGCCATTTTTTGGGCATCACGCTCAAACCGACAATTGACTTGTACACTGCCATTAGTATTGACTAAATCAGCAGCCAAACGCGTAAACTGCACCAACGGAACATCCGCTACAACCTGTGTAGCTCTGTCTGCCCATTTAAAGGGATCGATGGTTTGGGGTAGTGAGACGACTGGCATAATAGGGGCGCGATGATAAGGGTTCATAGGATATTTGTCTAGTTCTTTTGAATTCCCCTCCCCTAATTTAGGGGAGGGTCAGGGTGGGGTCATTTATAACCCCCTCCCAACCTCCCCCTTATCAAGGGGGAGGAGCTTATTTAGACAACAGGAATTTTACCAATTTTGGCTTGCCAAATTTTAGGCGCAGTATCGTGAACCGAGTTACCGTAAACATCTACCGCCACCGACACAGGCATATCTTCAACGACAAATTCGTAAATCGCTTCCATACCTAAATCGGCAAAACCCACCACTTTGGCTTTACGAATCGCTTTAGATACCAAATAGGCCGCACCACCCACAGCCATTAAATAGGCTGCTTCATGCTTTTTAATAGCATCAATACCTGCTGCACCACGCTCAGATTTACCAATCATGCCAAATAAGCCTGTTGCGCCTAATACTGTCTCGGTAAATTTGTCCATACGTGTGGCGGTTGTTGGCCCCGCTGGCCCGACCACTTCATCACGAACAGGGTCAACGGGCCCTACGTAATAAATAAACTTGCCTTTTAAATCAACAGGTAATTCTTCACCTTTGGCAATCATTTCGACCATGCGTTTATGCGCGGCATCACGGCCTGTTAAAATAGTGCCTGATAACAATAAAGTTTCGCCCATTTGCCATGTTTTAATTTCGTCATGGGTGATGGTATCTAAATTAACCCGACGCGCCTTAGACGAATCCCATGTCACTTGTGGCCAGTCTTCTAGTTTAGGCGGTGTAAATTCGGCTGCACCTGTGCCGTCTAGCTCAAAATGAATATGGCGTGTTGCAGCACAGTTAGGAATAATCGCCACAGGCAAACTGGCGGCATGGGTTGGGTAATCTTTAATTTTGATATCGACCACGGTGGTTAAACCGCCTAAACCTTGTGCGCCAATGCCCAATGCGTTGACTTTTTCAAACAACTCGATGCGTAATTCTTCAACACGGTTTTGTGCGCCGCGAGCGATTAACTCTTGAATATCAACAGGATCCATTAACGATTCTTTGGCTAATAACACCGCTTTTTCGGCTGTACCACCAATACCAATCCCTAACATACCCGGTGGACACCAACCTGCACCCATTGTGGGTACGGTTTTTAATACCCAATCTACAATTGAATCGGACGGGTTTAACATCGCCATTTTGGATTTGTTTTCTGAACCACCGCCTTTGGCTGCAACGGTAATATCAACTTTATCACCTGCGACGATTTGGTAATGAATCACGGCTGGGGTGTTGTCTTTGGTATTTTGACGTTTACCTGCAGGGTCTCTCAAAATGGAAGCACGTAATACATTATCAGGATGCAAATAGGCACGACGTACACCTTCGTTAATCATGTCATCTAACGATAGCGTGGCATCCCATTGTACATTCATTCCTACTTTAACAAAGACAGTAACAATGCCTGTATCTTGGCAAATAGGACGATGACCTTCGGCACACATCCGTGAGTTAATTAAAATTTGCGCCATGGCATCTTTGGCGGCTTGGTTTTCTTCACGCTCATAAGCGGCGTTAATGGCTTGAATAAAATCTAAAGGATGATAATAAGAAATATATTGCAGTGCATCAGCAACACTTTGAATTACATCATCTTGTTTAATAAGGGTCATATTTATTCCTCTAAAACTGGCTATGGCTGGTTTTTGTAGCGAGATTATAACGAATTAACGTCTATCTCGTGCGTTAATCTGCCGCCAAAATTTGCGCCAAAGGTACACTTAATTGCTGTTGATTGTAATCATGTGCGGCCTGTAGGCGTGGCACTAACAGGGTTGCCCAAGAATCGTCTTGGTATAAATGGGCTAACTCCTGAGGTTTGGGCAAAGGCCATGGCAAACTTAAATAAAATTGCCAAAAATCCACATGGTGTAAGTTACGTACCAAGACATACTGTCCTGATTCGGTTTTTTGAATAAAGTTTTGAGTTAATAAGATATCTACAAACTGAGTCCATGTTTCTACATCGCGTTTACCCAAAACATCCATTGCTTCTAATTCAGAAACCGTTCCACCATTTAATTGACGTTGATAAAACAATTGCAGTACAGCCAATAACTCTAATAAGGGATGACGGACTTCTTTGTTAGCTTCTTTATAAAAAGTTAAAGCACGACACACTTCTACCCCTAACAAAACAATCATCCAAGACAAATACACCCACAACAAAAACAACGGAAAAGCCGCAAATGCGCCATAGACCAATTGATAAGACGAAAAGTTTCCTACAAAAAAAGTAAACCCATTTTTAGCAATCTCAAATAAGGTCGCGGCAAAAAAGCCTGCGCCAAAACCCGACTTAATAGGGACTCGACAATTAGGCACAGCAATATAAAACAAACTAAACGCTAAACCTGTAAACAAAAAAGGTAACAACCTTAAACCCGAAAACACCATGCCCACTAATTGCTCGGCATCGCTAAAGACACGCAAAGACGTGATATATGACGAAATAGCAAAAGCCGCACCCAATAAAAATGGCCCTAAACTTAACACCGCCCAATAACGTAAAAACCCCACAATACTTTGTTTGGGTTGCTTAACGCGCCATATTTGATTAAAGGCTTTTTCGATGGTTGCCAACATCATTATGGCCGTTAAAAACAGCATAAACACACCCACAATGGTTAAATTGCTGGCTTGGGTGGCAAAATCATTTAAATAACCTTCAATTTTTACGCCCGTATCAGGAATAAAGTTTTTAAAAATAAAATTTTGAATATCTACACTTATACTTTTTAATGAGGGAATCGCGGCCAAAATGCTAAATAACACAGTGAGCATAGGAACAACAGCAAAGAGCGTGGTATAGGTTAATGACGCAGCATTTTGTTTACATTCATCTGCCAAAAAACGGGTAATTACAAAATGCGTAAATGATTTTGTTTTATGCCAATGTGTTTTCCAAGTCATGCTTTAGACTCCGTTTAGGGTATAATCAAGCTATTATTCCCTCTCCTAAGTTAGGAGAGGGTTAGGGTGAGGTTGCATATACCCCCTCCTAGCCTCCCCCTTGTCATGGGGAGGAACTATCTTCTACATTAAGAAAATGTTTTATGCCCGACCCTTATATTTTAGTGTTGTACTATAGCCGTCATGGTAACACACGTCAGCTTGCAAAATTAATTGCGCGAGGTGTAGAGGCCGCAGGCATGAATGCTCGTTTACGCACCGTACCTGCTCTTTCTACGGTATGTGAAGCAACCGAAGCAAGTATTCCCGACAACGGTGATTTATATTGTAGTCTTGATGATTTAAGTCAGTGTGCAGGTTTAGCTTTAGGCAGTCCAACACGTTTTGGCAATATGGCCGCCCCCCTCAAATACTTTTTAGATGGTACGGCGGCGTTATGGATGAATGGCGCATTGTGTGACAAACCTGCAGCCGTATTTACCTCGACAGGTTCGTTACATGGTGGCCAAGAAAGCACCTTACTAACGATGATGTTGCCCTTGTTACATCACGGTATGGTGTTAGTTGGCGTACCCTACAAAGAAGCCGCGTTACACACCACACAAAGCGGTGGCACACCGTATGGTGCATCTCATTGGGCTGGCCACGATGGCAAACGGCCTATTACCCCCGAAGAACAAGCGTTAAGCATTGCTTTAGGCAAACGACTGGTTCAATTTGCGAGAAAATAACGTGCAGTATTTACGTTTAAGTTATGTTTGTTTTTTAGTTTTTTTGACTGTTAGTACCTTTGCCTTAGTGGCCTTAGTGTCTTTTAAAGCGGCTTTGGTTTTAGTGATTATTAAATTAGTGCCGTTATTATTATTTTTGCCTGCGATTTTGCAAAAAAAGAGCTATGGTTTAATAACCTTAACATTGCTTGTTTTAGTATATATGGGCTTTGCGGTGATGGACTGTTTTGCGGGTGGCTCAAAACAAACATTTGCATTTATTGGACTTGGACAACAAAATACTTTGCTAATAGTAAAGATAGCTGAATTAAAGCAAACCTTTGCATTTATTGAGCTTGGCTTTGCAACTTGGTTGATTTTGGCCTGCTCAAAGGCAGTAAAAAGTTTACCAAGAGGTCATGGGTCGGTTTAAATAGTCACACTTAAGGCAACCACAAGGGTTGCCACTCCTACTTTTGAAAACTTTGTAACTCAATGGTATATACCGCCGCATCATCAACCTGTACCACTTTAACGGGTAAATAATCTAAACTTTTAGCTAACCAAAATTGCGTGGTACGTTCTTTATCTTGATGCACTCGTGACACTTTTAAAGTGTCTAATTCGCCATAAGGCGTTTTGATTTTTTCTGTACCATCAATAGTAAATTTAAGCGGATGCACCCCTTTAGCATCACCCAGCACATATTCTGCTTTTAAGTGCGGTGTCGTAGCACTTAATAAATCTTGACGAATTTGAACCTCTAAATTTAAAGGGTCTAAGGTGCTTTTATCGGTTAAAGGATGATTTGTACTTTCGCCTTTACGTTGAGCAACCAATCGACTTTGTTGCCAATCAAAATCAGCTTTATCAATTTTAGTTTTAAACAAAATCTGTTTTGTATTTTGATAATTTAATGACTGTACTTGCTGATTTTCAAAGATAAAATCACTGACTTCGTTGGCATTAGCAATTGCAGCACTGGCACTAAACTGATAACGATAATGATTGTTTTCTTGTTTGCTGAGTGTGCGTGTTGCTGTACCTGTCAGTTGTTGATTTAAATTAAATTGATAAGTTGCGGTATAAGGCTGCAAATCAAAGGCATGAACAATACCCGAAAACAAAACCATTGCTGTCAATAAAGTGGTACGCATTATTTTATTCTCGCTTTATAAATCAACACAACAACCTGACAGGTTGCATCAATACTTTACCATCTAACACGGGTAATCCTGACTGATAACGTAATCGGCCATGACTTAACCAACTTAACACTAAAGGATAAAGTGTGTGTTCGTGTTTATGGATGGTTTCTATTAAGTTATGTTCGTTATCGTTTGGCAAGACATCTATAACTGCTTGTGCAATCACTGCCCCCCCATCTAACTCTGCATTAACAAAATGTACCGAACAACCGTGCTTGTTGTCTCCTGTTGCTAATACTCGTTGATGGGTATGCAAACCTTTATAATAAGGCAATAAAGACGGGTGAATGTTGAGCAATTTACCTTCAAAATACTGTACAAAGGCGGGCGTTAAAATCCGCATAAAGCCTGCCAATACCACCACATCAGGCTGCCACGCATCAATGATTTTTTGCATCGCTTGGTCAAAGGCAGCACGACTATCAAAGTCTTTATGATTAATTGTGGCTGTTGCAATATTTGCCTGTTGCGCGCGTACCAAACCATAGGCATCGGCTTTATTAGACAATACACCCACAACTTGACCCTTAATATGCTGCGCCTGACACGCATCAATGATGGCTTGTAAATTACTGCCCGAACCTGAAATTAAAACGACGATATTCATTTAAGCAAACTTTTTAATCATACACCCTCACCCCAACCCTCTCCCACAGGGCGAGGGGGTTCTCTCTCCCTGTGGGAGAGAGTTAGAGAGAGGGGCATTAAAATAAAAAGGCAAGCACAAGGCTTGCCCTACACCATCAATCAAAGCAAATTAAGCAAAAACAACGGTAGGCTCAGTATGGGTTGATGGCGTAATTTCACCTAAACGCCATGCTTGCTCACCATTGGCTTGCAAATGAGCAATGGTTTCATCTGCTTTATCGGCAGGAACGACCACCACCATCCCAACACCACAGTTAAAGGTACGATACATTTCAAAACGTTCAACATTACCCTGCTGTTGTAACCATTGAAAAATAGCTAGCCATTGCCATGAGCTTTCGTCAATACGGGCATCACAACCTTCGGGCAACACACGCGGCAAGTTACCTGGTAGGCCGCCACCCGTAATATGAGCAATGGCATGAACAGGCAAAGCTTTAATCAAACTTAACATCGATTTAATATAAATACGTGTTGGGGTCATCAACCAATCAGCTAAGGTTTTGCCGTCTAATTGCTGATTTACATCAGCCTGAGAAACTTCAATCACTTTACGCACTAAAGAATAACCATTGGAGTGAACACCGCTGGCGGCAACGCCAATTAACACATCCCCTGCTTTCACTTTAGAACCATCAATGATTTGAGCCTTTTCGACCACACCGACACAAAAGCCTGCCAAATCGTAATCTTCACCTTCGTACATACCTGGCATTTCGGCTGTTTCGCCACCCACCAAAGCACAACCTGCTTGCAAACAGCCTTCGCCAATACCTGTAATCACTGTCGCAGCGGTATCTACCGATAAATGACCCGTTGCGTAATAATCTAAAAAGAATAATGGCTCTGCACCACACACCACTAAGTCATTAACACACATCGCCACCAAATCAATACCAATACTTTCGTGACGATTTAATTGCAATGCCAAACGTAATTTTGTGCCAACACCATCTGTACCCGACACTAAAACAGGCTGTTTGTAGCCTGCAGGAATCTCGCACAATGCGCCAAAACCACCCAAGCCACCCAACACTTCGGGACGAGTCGTGCGTTTGGCAACCCCTTTGATGCGCTCTACCAAATGGTCGCCTGCATCAATATCTACGCCTGCGTCTTTATAGCTTAAAGAAGGTTGTGAGTTGCTCATGGTGATTTGGTTTCCACTATAGTCGGACTAAACACATCTAAAAATACGATGTTTTTGTGTCCTGAGTAAATTAAAAGCTTAACGGGCGCGCATTTTAGCTGTTTATGGGCTTTTGCTCCACTATTGCCGTCGATAAAGCCTAGAAATTCGGCACAGAGTTGCGTATGGTTACGATGTTTTTGGTTAAGGATACAAAATAATGACTTTTTTAGGGCGTTTTAGCGCATTGCTACTTATATTGAGCAGTTTTATTTCTACCAGTTGGGCAGAAGACTGGTCAAATGAATTGTTAAACTTAACAGGTACCAGTTTAATTTTTGATGAACCGACCGTGCAACAAAAGTTGCATCAGCCACAACGTCCTGACTTTAACGAGTTGCTTAGCTCAAGTAATTTTAAAGCTTGGGCGGGTACTCGCCTATGGATTGTACAAAGCAATCAAAATCAAATCGAAAGTTTTGAGCTTAAACCTTACTTAAATACCGAAGCCAATCAGCGCGGCATTATTTTATTTAACCAACTAAATAAAACCGACATCCCTTTACTGACTCAAGCCATTAATCAATATCAAACTCAGCCTCAACTTTTACAAGCACTTCTCAATAAACAACAAACCGATGCCCTCGTGGTTATCTCATCGCAATCACAAGAAATTCATTGGCAAATTTTTGGCGCAAGCTCTAGCGTACAAGGCAAAATTAGTAACGAAGGCTTAATTTATTTGCCACATATTTGGGCAGAAAACCTCGCTATGTCTTGGCAATGGCCAGAAATTAAAGATGGCATTTTGTTTCGCATTGATAACATTTCACAATTAGAACAATTTATTGATGCCGAAAATGCCCTACAAACTGCCTGTTCACAGCTTAGAATTTTACAAGTATTTGGCACACAAGCCGATTTTGCTTGTTTAAGCACTCAATCTTACAGCTCCATTGCTAATCAATTACGACTCATACCACAATTAGCACATGTACCTTTTTTGCATCAAGAACTTGCACCCAATGTTTTAATTGGGCAACAATTAGCCCAACGTTATTTGCATTATCAATGGCTTACAGACGCATATTAGAGAATTACAATGAACAAAAGTGCGATTAATTGGCCCATATGGCTTGGCGGTGCGCTGCTTGTATGGTTACTGTATGCGCTGCAATCTATCTTAATGCCATTTTTTGCAGGCGCACTACTGGCTTATTTGTGCAACCCTTTAGTTAATATGCTCATGAAGTGGCGTTTTAATCGTATAGCCGCAGTGAGTACCGTATTTAGTTTACTATTTTTGACCATAACCACTGCTCTTGTTTTACTTGTGCCTGTTTTATGGCGACAATTTATTTATTTAGAGTCTAAATTGCCTTATTTACTCAAATGGATTAATCGTAAAGGCATTCCTTGGTTAGAAAAAAACTTTAGACTTGATTTAGACCGTCTTGATATGAAGCTTATTAGTGAGTGGCTTAGTTCTTACTGGCAAGAAGCAGGCACAGCCGCAGGCAATGTATTAACACGTGTTGCTCAATCTAGTGTTGATATTATGAGTATTGTGGGTTTGATTTCTTTAATTCCAGTAGTGACTTTTTATTTACTGCTAGATTGGGACAAAATTATTAAACAGACCAAAGAACTCATTCCACGTCATATCGAACCCACAGTGACTCAACTCGCCAGCGAATGTAACGAGGTTCTATCAGCCTTTTTACGTGGCCAACTGATTGTTATGTTACTTTTGGGCATTATTTATGCAGTTGGCTTACAAATCGTTGGCCTTAAATTAGGCATTATCATCGGTTTACTGGCAGGTTTGGCGAGCATTATTCCGTATTTTGGTTTTATTGTAGGCATTATTAGTGCCAGCATTACAGCATTATTTCAATACAACATGAGCCTTGACCCACTACTTGGTATATGGCTAGTGTTTGCCATTGGCCAAGTTTTAGAAGGCTGGGTTTTACAACCCTATCTTATTGGGGATAAAATCGGACTTCCACCCGTGGGTGTTATTTTTGCCGTCATGGCGGGCGGACAACTCTTTGGTTTTGTTGGCATGTTATTAGCGTTACCTGTTGCAGCAATTGTCATGGTGCTGCTACAACATGCCCATCAACGATATCGCCAAAGTACCTTTTATCAACGCGATGAGCCTAAGGTATGAAAACGCGAGAAAATAATCAACTCCTGCTTAATTTAGGGCCTCGGCTTGATGCCCGATTAAGTGACTTTGCTGGGCCTAGTTGGTCAGCTATTGTATCGGCTATTGATGGCCTACTAGCAGGCACAGACGAACGCTGTTTTGTCTATGGTGAACCCGATACAGGTAAAACCCATTTATTAGCTGCCGCCTGCGAAACCTATAGTGACCAAGGTTTTCATACCATTTTGCTATCATTACGCGAATTAATTAGAACCAATACGCCCTATTGTTTAGAAAGTTTAGAACATTATGATTTAATTGCTTTAGATGACATCGAAGTTATCAAAGGCTTTCCTGACTGGCAAGAAGCCTTATTTCATTTGTTAAATCGTGCCTTAAGTAGTCATACCCGTATTTTGTTAGCGGCACGCTCTAGACCATCAAACTTAGGATTAAGCTTGCCCGACTTAGTGTCACGCTTAAATCAAGCGGCTTGTTTTTGTATTCCTAATGGCGAAGACAACGCCGACCGAGAAGCCCTATTATTGGCCGCATTAGGACGACGTAATTTAGACCTCGACCCAGAAATCACCCGTTATTTATTACTTAAAGGGCCACATTGCACGGGTTTATTATTAAAACATTTAAGTTTTTTAGAAAATAGCGCACTACAACAAAGAAAAAGACTCACACTTCATTTTGTAAAACAGCTCACAGAGCATTAATAATTTAAATTTTAGGATTAATAAGGTTATGAGCACCCCAAATCACGCCAGCACACAGCATGAATACTCCATTGACGAACTCGCCCGTGTTGCAGGTACCACCGTGCGTAATGTCCGTGCTTATCAAGACCGAGGCATTTTACCACCGCCCGAACGTCGTGGCCGAAATGGTATCTATAACCATACTCACTTAGCACGTCTGCGTATTATTGGCCAACTTTTAGCACGTGGCTACAGCATTGCTAATATAGGTGAACTAATAGAAGCATGGGAGCAAGGCCAAGATTTAAGTCAATTATTAGGTTTAGAGTCTGCTATTACTAGCCCTTGGTCAGATGAAACGTCACAGTTTTATTCTGCAATAGAACTATTAGCATTGTTTGGCAGCCACGTCACACAAGACGAAATTTTACAGGCAGCCGAATTAGGTATTATTGAATTTATTGATAACGATGCTAGAGTCCGCGTACCTAGTCCACGTTTGTTAGATGTAGGCTTAAAGCTAGTTTCTTTAGGATTACCCTTAGGTGAATTACTCAATATTGTGTCTGGTGTACGTGCCAATGTTGAGCATGTTGCCGATATGTTTGTAGAAGTCATTGCGCGTTTGATTGACACTTATGGCAAAGAAAACATCCCACCCAGTAGTGCCACGACTCGCCTTGCCGATTTAATTTGGCAAATGCGTCCTTTGGCCGATGTAGCAATTGATGCCGAAGTTGCCCGTGCTATGGAAAAATCCATCAATAACTATTTTGGTGGCCGCCTAGATGCCATTATGGAACACATTAAAAATCAAGAAAATAAGCAGCTTGTTGCGCCTATAAATCAGGATAATCCAACATAATAGTAACGAAATTTACGCATGCTTTAATAAAGGGTGACTGGCATACACATAGCCAGTCATGATACATTGCGTGATTAAAGCTAAACGCAACATAAACACACACTATAAGCCGTGTTTTTAGATTAGAATGTCGAACCAAAATAAAAAACAACAAGCCACCTAGGAGACTCTTCCGATGCCTGTTTCTCAGAGCCGCCTTCTCATTTGTTTACTCGCTAGCTCGCTACTGTCTACAACTAGCTTGGCTGATAGCGTAATTATTAATACAACAGCCGATGAAAATAACATTGACAATCAAAGCTGTTCTTTGCGTGAAGCTGTTAGTTATTTAAACGCTAAAAACACCAAAAAAGCGATTATTGATGAAGAAGTTGCTGTTATTTCGGGAACATCAGCGGTATTAAACACAAATCTAGTTACTGCTAAACAAGACTTAGCAACTGAGCAAGCAAAAGCCACGCCAGATAGTTCTAAAATCACGCAGCTTAATAACACTATTAATGATTTAATCATACGAATAGATGCTGGCCTAGTTGGCTTAAACCGAAAATTGGACGAAACAAATGATGCTTTAGATAAAGAAAAAAGCAGAGCGACTCCTGATGCAACACTCATTAATGCTTATGAATTAAGCATTACAGATCTTAAAGCAAAGATAAAAATTAAAGAAGAAGAAAAAAACTCCAAAATAAATGAGTTGAAGGAGTATAGAAGCAAAGGTTTATTTGGTTGTTTTAGTTATGATGATGGTAGTACTGAAAGCATTATGATGCTCACTTTACCTAAACCTTACATATTAGATACATCACTCACAATTAATTTAGGCGTTGCAATAAACGGCAATTCCATCAGTACATCAACAGATGGAACAATTAACAAGCTAGAAGACAGCACCTTAGATCTTCCTTTACGTCCTATTATCAAAGCTAACGGAAATCATCAGTTATTAGTTATTGATGATAGTATAAACAATACTCTATCCACTCCACCAATTTTTGTTACCTTTAACAACATTGACTTTATTGGTTGTGAACAATTTTGTGCTGCTAATGGTGGAATTATTTTTAATAAAGAAGCACTCAGTATTACTCAAGCGGTTATTAGTAAAGGCCAAGCAAACCATGGCGGTGCAATTTATAATGCCGAAACAGCTACCTTACTTATAAAACAAAGTGTTTTTAAAGAAAATCAAGCCACTAATGATGGGGCTGCTATTTACTCGACAGATAATAACATCTCTTTAGATGCCACATTGGTTACAAAAAACAAAACAGCTAACGGAAGCAGTGGGATTATTACTATTAATTCTGACACAATAAATCTGTTTAGCTTGTCTGCAATACCCTATATAAACAACTCCACGCTTTCAGGCAACGAAGGTGCCGCTATTTCATCGTACGGTAATATGGCGTTAAACAATAATACCATTGTAAACAATACGATTGGTGTTCGCCTGAATAATAAATTACCTCTTATTTATAATAGTATTATTGCAGGAAATACACAGGCAGACTGTGATTTATTTGCTCCATTGCCAAGTGATGACAAAATTTACTTTGCAAATAATCTTTCGGTTCAAAATAAAGGCTGCCCTACTGCTTTTGCCGCCAACCATAATGTTTTTATTACAAACACTGGCGATGAAACTTTAATGGCTCCGCTTGATAGCAATAATCGGTGTGCTGCACCTCCAGCTTTAGGGTTGCTATGCCCACTTGGTGAGTTTGGTGGGTTAACCAAAACTCATAAACCTCGACTACTAGCCAGCTACACAAAACTTTCAGACTCACCTATTGTAAATAAAGGCTTTTATAACCTCATTGGTAATTTAGGTATTTCATGTAATACCACCGATCAACGTGGATTGGCACGTGAAAACAATGAAAATCGTTGTGATATAGGTGCTGTAGAAATACAAGCTGGGCTTAGCTCTTATACACAGGGGGATGATATCGTTTATGGTCAAATTAAACGTTTTAGCCCGTTTACTAACTTAGGCGATGCAGAATTGTTACCAGCCTCTTATTGCTCTTCAATATTAGGCGTGGGGGAGTATCTAAATGGTTGTATTAAGTTAATTGACATCCCAACACATGGCCTAGTTAAATTTGATGCACTAAATTCGGAGATATTGTACTCTACATATAATTCAGACTTTCATGGGTTTGACAAGTTTTCGTACGGAATGGTAACAACACTAAGCCGTTTTAGTGATGCCATCAATGATCGTGCCTTAAAAATCAATGTAAAAGTTGTATCTGAACCTCCTGAATCTTTAGCCTCTAAAGCACTTGATAATGGCTCAATGAATGTTTTTTCTTTACTTATATTAAGTAGTTTATTAGCCGTATGGCGACGCCCCCGTTGAGGATAATGACAATGAAATCGCGTTTTTTATTTACACTTTGTTCTCTATTTGGTTTGTCTCCTGCTTTTGGCTCGGTCATTTTAACGGTAAACACGACAAACGATGAGTTTGGTGAAAACATTGCTAATTGCTCGCTTCGCGAAGCAGTCGAGTCAATAAACACATATAGCGCATTTGGTGGTTGTATTGCCGGAAAGCGTTACAGTACTAACATCATAAGACTTGAAGATAAAGAATATATCTTAAACAGAGGTGAGCTCACCTTAGTCACTGAAATGACTATTTCTGGCGTTGGCGTTAACCCCGATGAAAAAGACAGTATTACGGGTACTAAACCTAAGCGTCATGCACCAACCACAATGATCAATGGTCAAGGAAAAAGCCGTTTATTTAATAGTGCTATTTATAAATCTGCTCTTACACTTAATAATTTAAAGTTGCTTAATGGATATAGTGAAGACCTTGGCGGAGCAATTTTAGCAGGTGGCTCAGTTTCAACATCAAATGTGGTATTTGAAAATAATATTGCAAAAAATGAAGGTGGTGCATTATATTTAATCGGGAAAGATTCAGCCCTTACAACGGTTGATTCATTATGGCAAAATAACAATATTATTCAAGGTGCTGGTGCTGCAATTGCTATGTCATGTCTTGATGACCTAAAACCCACCACAAGAACTATTGAGATTATCCAAAGCAGTATAGTACTTAATGGTAATATTAGTTCGAATAGTGTAATTGAAGCTTGCGGAGTTATAACACTCAATATAAAAACATCAACGATTGGCGAAAACACGGCTAATGACTCTGGGGCAATTATTAATCTCAACAATAATACGTCCGCATTTAGTTCAATTAATATTGAGTCCTCTACTTTAGTAAAAAATAAAGTCGCACCTATTATTAATTTTGATAAAGCTAATAATATAGCAACAAGATACTCTGTGATCGCTTTTAACGAAAATCAAAATTGTTTGGGTATCAACAACGCTAACATTAATTATTTAGCGAGTTTTAACTTCATCGAAAAATGTGATTATTTGAATGTACCTTATTTAGATAACACCGTACAAAATAATGTTTTTTTACCTTCACCTCTACCTATTCAATTTGAAGATGAATTTAATCTACTAGGAAATTATGGTGGATTTACTCCAACTTATTTACCAAAACTCACCTCAAAATATATCCTAGACAAGGGTGGTGCTTGCATCGATCGCGTTGATCAAAGAGCAAGCACTTACAGCGATGCTATTATATGTGATTTAGGCTCAGTGGAACGTCGTATTGCTATGGCTGTTGTGAACAGAGACTCAGTTATTACAAACAACAAAACAACCGATCGTAGTATTGAAATTAGTGTGCTTGATAATGATATTCCTAGCGAGACTGACTTAACAGATGACCAGCCTAATGCTCGAGGTCAGATTGCCAAGGATGCTGAAGGTAACTACCTGATTGAATTAACCAACAACAACAATGGATTATGTACGATTGTACAGCGCACCGCAGACAATTTATTACCATTAATTCGCTTTGACAATGGTGGAAAAACACTTACTGAGACACAACAAGCCTCATGTAAGTACACATTTACAGATAGTAATGGCAAAAAGGCTCTCGAAGGTGAGTTATTATTTAGGGTACAAAATAAACCTCCAAAAGCAGGAAATGATACGTTTACCTTAGCCTCCGAAAGCTCCAGCCTTGTTATGAACGTCGTCAATAATGATAATGATGATGATGATGGTCAATATGGCGGCCTATGCACATCTAATACTGTAAAGTGTAATGGTGGCTATTACATACGAGTTGTCTCTAGTCCATCACTAGGCACAATAGATGGCGATCGCCGTGAGTGCCCTGACTTTAATGAAACTAATAAATTTCTTTGTTATCGTGGTGATTTGATTTATCACCCCAAAAACACGCTTTCTCCGTTTAATGATTCGTTCACATATGTTGTTTATGATACAGATTTGGATATTTCAGCTCCAGCTACCGTTACCATTATCAATCAGGCTGGGCAAAACGAAGAGCAAAATTCGGGCAGCTTAGGTTGGGGATCTTTATTAGTGTTAGCTGGATTTACTGTTTATCGTCGTAGGAAGTATCGCTTTGTTTAAACGTTTGTTAATGAGTGTTGTATTAAGCGGTGGCCTCTGTGCCACTGCTGTTTATGCTGCTGACATAGCGGCGGATGTTTCACTTGATGTACCCGAAGTGATTCATATTTTAAGTATAGATGGCCAAGAACAGCCAAGTAGCTTCTTTGGTAGTCGCGCTCACACACAAGCGTTATCGGTAGGTGAGCATGTGTTAAGCCTGCGCTACTCACAGTTGTTTGATATTAGCTCCGAAGACCACGATATTGTTAAATCCTCCCCCATGGCAATTCGTTTTGTGGCAGAAGCAGGACAACAGTATCAGTTAGTTGTTAATCCGCCTAAGCGTTATGAAGCAGCAGTAAAATTTGCCAAACAACCCGATATCAAACTAGTTAATAAAAACACAGGCTCTAGCCAACAAGCAATAGCAATTAAATCGTATAGCGAAGCCTCTTTAATCGACACATTGGGTAAAGCATTTAATACTAGCGATGATGCTCCATCTAAAACCACCACTAGCAACAACACGCAGTTATTACAAGATATTTGGCTTAGAGCCACCCCGCAAGAACGCCAAGCTTTTGCAGCATGGTTAGCTAGTCAGGCAGCAGCTAATAAGTAACGGGGCTTCGACTCCGCTCAGCCACCACAACCCCGCTCAGTCAGCAAATATGCTTTCTGAGCGGAATCACAATCAAACCGCCTCTTTTTCTGTTATCTGCTTTTCTTGTTTTAGGTTATACCAATCAACATGACGTGTTAAAAACATCATTACCGCAATTAACACAAACACTAATACCGAGCCTAATATCAAGGTAAAGTCTTCGGAATTTAAAATCACAAACATCGCACTATACATCGCGCTTAATATCACCCCAAATAACACAGAGCGTTTGACGCTATGCAGTACATAACTGACATAAAAAGTAATCAGCCCCACACAAACCGTCGCCTCTATGAAATAAGCCGTCATAAAACCAATATGTTCACTAAAAGATAATAACAACAGATAAAAAACCGCTAAAGCAGTCCCTACCAAGGTGTATTGAATCGGATGAATCGCTAAACCTTTTAAAATTTCAAATAAAAAGAAAGTCCCAAAGGTAATAACTAAAAATAACGCCGAATATTTAACGGCACGTTCAGTCATTAAGTACACGTCAACGGCCTGAATAAAATTCACCCCAAAACCACCTACTGCACCTGTGTTGGTATTTTCGGCATAATTAACAACAGCATTTTGCCGCCCAAAAGCCTGCTGTAATTGAGTACACGATTCGGTACTGGCATCTAAACACGCGGCTAATAATTGGGTGTTACGGCTACTTAAAAAAACATTTTGCCAATCGGCTTTAAAATCTTTTTTATTAAGTTGTTTTAAGGGTAAAGATTCACCAAAAAAACTGGGATGTGGCCAATCAGCAACCATAGACACCGCTAAATCATCACCCAACGGTAATGCCTCAAAACTACTTGTTCCCATGATGTCAACATCGAGTCTAAAGTCAAAACTTGGCATCTGTGCTAAATCGGGTAATGCCGTTTGGGTGTAATCCACATTTAGAGGGTTAATGCCCTTCTCTTTAGGAGATTCAAAGCTAATTTTTTTCTGAGCAATCGTTAAGACGGGCTGACTTTTTAAGCCACGTAAATCGGATACATAAAAGCGCATTTTAGCATTTTGCCACTCAACTGACTGGTTTGGTGCAGGGTTTAACAAGGTATCATTTAGACTAAAATGCCCTGTTATGGAGATTTTATTTTGATAGCTCATGGCTCGATAAATACCGCGTTTAAAGCGTTGCTCGTCAACATTAACGTTATTTGTCCACGTTGAGTTTTGAGGCGCAATCACAATTTGATCACGCCGATAACAAGTCTTTTTTTGGTCATCTTCACAGGCGTAACTAGTACTCATTGGCACCACAATAAAAGGCATCATCACGGTTTGAGAGCTAACATTATTACGTGCAATATCGCGTAAAACTTGCTGATGATTAGCTTGTCGCTCGTAAATTGTGCCACGAATAAACATAAATGCGATTAAAAAGCACAGTATCAACAAGCCTATCATTAAAATTTTGGAGCTTAAAAAGCGTTGCATCACACACCTCAATCTTGATTATTTATAAGATAATTAGTGTGAATGCTGTGCTTGAAATACGTGTTAGCGCATGATGAAGTTTGTGTGTGTTAACGATGAACAAATATTAAGGCAACGCTTACCCCGTCATCGTTATTATGAATACTGACTTGACCTTGATGCAAAGCCATGACCTCTTGCACCAAAGTTAAGCCTAAACCTGTGCTTTTATGCTGACTATCTGGCCGAGGCAGGGAATAATAACGCTCAAACACACGCGGCAAAGCATAATCAGGAATAGCTTGCCCTTGATTTTCAATAATTAAAGTGACTTGTTGCTGATGTTGGCTTAGCTTAACGGTAATACGTTTACCTTGTGGCGTAAATTCAATGGCATTATCTAACACATTAGAAATCGCCTGTTCTAGCCAAAAAGCCTCCCCCATCACCATGACAGAATGAGCCAAGTCGTTTAATAAATGAATTTGACGCTGTTGAATTTGTGGTTGTTTTTGTTCAATAACTTTATTAACTAATACAGATAAATCAACAGGTTGGGTTTGAAGATGTTGCTGCTGTTCTAAACGAGCCAATAATAACAAGCGTTCGATAAGTAACTGCAACTTATCGGTTTGTTGCGTAATATTGGTGCTAAATTGCATGCGCTGCTTACTTGACAGCTCATCTTGCAATAGCTCGGCACTGGCTTTAATGGCGGTTAAAGGGCTTTTTAGCTCATGGGTTAAGGTATGCACATAGTTTTCGATATAACGCTTACCTTCAAGTTCTTGACGCATTTTATTGATAGCAGCTACTAATTGATTTAGCTCATTTGCTGCCCAAAAATGCAAGGGTTGACGTTGTTGTGGGGCTAAACTCAGTGCATATTGAGCCACCAAATAAATCGCATGACGCAACCACCATGCCACCAATGCACTCAATAGCAAGGCAATCACGGCAACAATCACACCGCGTTTAACCATATCTTGTTGCGCTTTTTGAATAAAGGGCTGCATTACTTTGCCCTCTTTGCTGAGCGTCACTACCCCAATAATACGTTGGCCATCTTTAATAGGCGCGGCAACATACATTACCGAGCTATTTTCATCTTGGAGATTGCTGCGGGTTGTACGCACGCCATAACGCCCTTGCAGAGTTAAATAAACATCATTCCATTGACTGTAATCTTGCCCTACTGCGACCCCACGAGAATCGAATAACACAATGCCTTTGTCATCGGTGATATATAGTTGTTGGCTAATGGTGGATTTTTGATAGTCCCAAATGTGGGCTTGGAGTTGTCGGGCTAAGACGGTTTTGATTTTTTGATTAAACTCAGGCTGGGTTAAACGTTGTTGTTTTATGTCATCAACCAATAATACCGACAATAAATTGGCATTATCGGCCAAGGTATCTTCGATGGCTTTTTTGACACTGGGTTTGACTTGCTGTTGCAAAGAGCTAACGGTAATGTATGCTCCCATCAACAACACAATGGCAAATGCGCCCCATATTCTTAAAAATATCGACATAAATACCTTATAAAAAAGCTAAACCAATAAGCTATAACCTACGCCTCGATGCGTCACAATCACTTCTTTTTCATCAATAGCATGAAGTTTTTGGCGTAAACTTTTAATATGAGTATCAACAGTGCGCTCTAAGCTATGGTCAGGATTTTCCCAAGCAGCTTGCATCAGTTGGGTACGAGAAAATACTTGCTCAGGGTGCTTTAATAACACCACCAACATACGATATTCGTAGCGTGTTAAATTAAGCAACTGACCATGATAGCTAATTTGCATTTTTTGAGGCTGATGGTGCCATACGCTTGTATTTGAGGATAGCGTTGCAACGCTGTTTATTGATTCAACACGTCGCCAAATTACCCTAATTCTGGATACTAACTCACGCGGACTAAAGGGCTTGGCACAATAATCGTCTGCACCAATTTCTAGGCCAATAATGCGCTCGATTTCGTCATTACGTGCGGTCAAAAACAATAAAGGCGTTTGATGGTGTTGACGAATTAAACGACATAAATCAAAGCCATTGGTATCAGGCAAACCCACATCTAAAATAATAAAATCAATATCATGCGTGTTTAAATATTCCAATGCAGGCAAGCCTAAATTAAACCACTGTACCTGCCACCCCTCACGCTCTAAAGCAAAAATCAAGGTTTGAGCAATCGCTTCATCATCTTCAACTAAGAGTATTTTTTTTAGCACCATTAGGTTCTCTATCAATCATCAAGCCAAAAAAAACGGCATTTACTTTGCAGCAAATACCGTTTTAAGTCTAAGCATTAAAGCCAAGATTTGTTTGTGTTTTCACTATGTGGCACACAACACTTCGACTACGCTCAGTGTTCGCAGTAAGCATTACAATAACTGACGGCCTTTACCTGCAGCAATACGCAAACGTAAGCCATTTAAGCGAATAAAGCCTTCGGCATCTTTTTGATTATAAGCACCACGGTCATCTTCAAAGGTGGCAATATTAGCATCAAAAATCGAATCATCCGACTTACGACCTGCAATAGTCACATTACCTTTGTACAATTTAACGCGTACTACACCATTAACATAACGCTGTGAGTCATCAATCATGGTTTGCAACATTTGACGCTCAGGACTCCACCAGTAACCGTTGTAAATCAAACTGGCATAACGTGGCATGAGTTCGTCTTTTAAATGCGCCACTTCACGGTCTAAGGTAATGGATTCAATGGCACGATGCGCTTTGAGCATAATTGTGCCACCTGGTGTTTCGTAACAGCCACGTGACTTCATGCCTACATAACGGTTTTCGACTAAATCTAAACGACCAATACCATGTTTGCCACCCAAAGCATTTAACTGGGTTAATACTTGTGCAGGGCTTAAATCTTGGCCGTTAATAGCCACAATATCGCCATTTTTATAACTTAACTCGACATATTCTGGGGTATCTGGTGCTTTTTCGGGGCTAACTGTCCAACGCCAAATGTCTTCTTCAGGTTCCCAATATGGGTCTTCCAAACCACCACCTTCGTAGGAAATATGCAACAAATTGGCATCCATCGAATACGGCGATTTTTTGCCTGCTTTGTTGTAGTCGATAGGAATATTATGCGTTGCAGCATAGTTCATTAAGGTTTCGCGGCTGGTTAAATCCCATTCGCGCCACGGCGCAATCACACGCACATTGGGGGTTAAGGCATAAGCACCTAACTCAAAACGCACTTGGTCGTTGCCTTTGCCTGTTGCACCATGCGAAATGGCATCTGCACCCTGCTCTTGAGCAATTTCGACCAAACGCTTAGCAATTAAAGGACGCGCAATGGATGTGCCTAATAAGTATTCGCCCTCATAAACTGCATTGGCACGAAACATAGGAAACACATAGTCGCGTACAAACTCTTCGCGTAAATCTTCGATATAAATTTTTTCTACGCCCATCGCTTGTGCTTTGGCACGCGCTGGCTCAACTTCTTCACCCTGACCAATATCAGCAGTAAAGGTAATTACTTCACAGCTATATTTTTCTTGCAACCAACGGACAATGACCGACGTATCTAAGCCGCCCGAATAGGCCAAAACTACCTTTTTAATATCTGTCATTCTCATTACCTTTGAATAAGTTATACAAAAAACCGCTATATTCTACGTCATTTAGGTCGTTATTGACTATGAGAGTTTTTACAAGTTAAGCCTAGTGTTAAACCATATCAAGCCTATAGTGTTATTACAAAGAAATAGTCAAAAGCTATGGTCATCATAGTATTAAATCATTGGCAAGAAGCCCTTGAGTTGTCTAAGCTGTTTTCTTGTAAACACATAATAACTCATCAAGGACTTTATCATGACTAACGAATCTAAATGCCCCTTTGCGGCAACGCCCAACAAAACCACCACTGCAGGCGTACGCTCTAACCGCGACTGGTGGCCTAAACAATTAAATCTTAACATTTTGCATCAACACGCACCCGCCTCTAATCCAATGGATGACGATTTTAACTACGCTCAAGCCTTTACAAAACTTGACCTTAACGCCTTAAAACAAGACTTAACTGTGTTAATGACCGACTCACAAGACTGGTGGCCAGCCGATTGGGGTCATTATGGTGGCTTGTTTATTCGGATGGCGTGGCATAGCGCAGGCACTTATCGTACCGCAGATGGTCGAGGTGGTGCTGGCACAGGTAATCAGCGTTTTGCGCCCATTAATAGTTGGCCCGATAATGGCAATCTCGACAAAGCGCGACGTTTGTTATGGCCAATTAAACAAAAGTACGGCAATCAAATTTCTTGGGCAGATTTAATGATTTTGGCAGGAAATGTTGCACTTGAGTCTATGGGCTTTAAAACTTTTGGTTTTGGCGGTGGTCGGGTAGATATTTGGCAGCCCGAAGAAGATATTTATTGGGGTGCAGAACAGGAATGGTTAGCCACTAGCGACAAGGCTAACAGCCGCTATTCAGGTGAACGCCAGCTAGATAATCCACTTGCAGCAGTACAAATGGGCTTAATTTATGTTAATCCCGAAGGGCCTGACGGTAATCCTGACCCTGTTGCGTCGGGGCGTGATGTGCGCGAAACTTTTGCGCGTATGGCGATGAATGATGAAGAAACCGTCGCTTTAGTGGCAGGCGGCCATACCTTTGGTAAAGCGCATGGCGCAGGTGACCCCAGCTTAGTCGGTGCAGAACCCGAAGCCGCACCACTAGAAACACAAGGTTTAGGTTGGATAAATAAACTAGGTACTGGCAAAGGCGTACACACGACCACCAGTGGTATTGAAGGCGCATGGAAACCTAACCCCACCACATGGGATAATGGTTACTTTGACACCCTGTTTGGCTATGAATGGGAACTCACCAAAAGTCCTGCAGGTGCGCAGCAATGGGTGGCTAAAGACTGCAAACCCGAACATCTGATTCCTGATGCGCACGACCCCAGCAAAAAACATCCACCGATGATGACCACGGCTGATTTATCGTTACGTTTTGACCCTGCTTACGAAAAAATCTCGCGCCGTTTTCACCAAGACCCACAAGCCTTTGCCGATGCTTTTGCTAGGGCATGGTTTAAACTAACTCACCGCGACATGGGGCCAAAAGCCTTGTATTTGGGCAGCGAAGTCCCAAGCGAAGATTTAATTTGGCAAGACCCGATTCCTGCTGTTGAGCATCCATTAGTTGATAACGACGATATTACTGCACTCAAAGCACAAATTTTGGCTTCGGGTTTAAGCGTGGCCGAATTAGTGTCAAGCGCATGGGCATCAGCGTCAACTTTTAGAAATTCAGACAAACGTGGTGGCGCAAATGGTGCGCGAGTGCGTCTTGCTCCACAAAAAGACTGGCCAGTAAATCAACCTGCACAACTTGCCAAAGTCTTAGCAGTTTTAGAAGGCATTCAACAAGACTTTAATAACAGCCAAAGCAATGGCAAAAAAGTCTCGTTAGCCGATTTAATTGTTTTGGCAGGTAATGCCGCGATTGAACAAGCAACAGGCCACACCCTAGCAGTGCCATTTAGCGCAGGTCGAACCGATGCCAGTGCCGAACAAACCGATGTTGAATCATTTGCCGTGTTAGAGCCACAAGCCGATGGTTTTAGAAACTATCAGCAACAAGCCTTTAGCGTGCGAGCCGAGGAATTATTAGTTGATAAAGCGCAATTATTAAGCCTGAGTGCGCCCGAAATGACGGTTTTGGTCGGTGGTTTGCGAGTACTAGGAGCCAATACAGACGGCTCTGCTTATGGTGTATTTACCCAACAAATAGGCCAACTCAGCAATGATTTCTTTGTTAATTTGTTAGATATGAATACCGTATGGCAAGCCACCTCCGAACAAGCGGATTTGTTTGAAGGTCGTGACCGCAAAACAGGCGCGGTAAAATGGCTAGGCACACGCGTTGACTTGGTGTTTGGCTCTAACTCACAATTACGTGCGTTAGCCGAAGTTTATGCACAAAGCGATGCCCAAGCCAAATTTATGCGTGACTTTGTGGCAGCGTGGACAAAAGTGATGAACTTAGATCGTTTTGATTTGCGTTAATACTTTAGGACTTAGGCAGTTCTTACTAATTTGCCTAAGTCCATCAACAAAGTTATTTTTCGGTTTCTTTTTTTGATAAAGGCGCGTCTGGTGTTGGATAAATACGAATCCGATGCCTTCCTGCCTTTTTGGCGGCATAAACCCCTTCGTCAGCGTTATCAATTAGCGTAGTAATACTATTTTGAGCATTGGGTATTAAAGCCGACAAACCTATACTAACCGACACATGTTTAGCCGCTTTAGAGCTTTTATGAGGAATAGCTAAATTGTCTATGGCCTGACGCACCTCTTGAGCTAGTTCATAAGCCCCTTCTGTCGTGGTATTGGGCAATAATAAGACAAACTCCTCGCCACCATAACGCGCTGCTAAATCGGCAGGACGCTTAGCCATTGTTTTAAGGGTTTTACCGACTAAGTTTAAAACTCTATCACCCTCTAAATGGCCATAGGTATCGTTGTAAGGTTTAAAATGGTCTACATCTATAAAAATCAAGGAAATAGTTTGTTGCTCGCGTTCGGCTACCGCCCATTCTCGCGCTAAAGTTTCGTTAAAATGACGGCGATTAGCCAAAGTTGTTAACACATCTTCTTGAGAAATACGCGCCATTTCTTGGCTTAATTGGTTTAGTTGTTGTTTTTCTATTTCGATTAAACGAGATTGTAAAAAACCGCGTCTATCGCGCTGATCTATCATTGATGCAATTAAACCACCCATTAAATTCGATAAGCCTGCATATTGAGCGTATTGCCCAAACTCCACAGGTAATTTAAAGGTAATAATCACCGCTAATGCTAATAATGAAGCAAAACCACCCACTAAAAAGGCATGCATTAAACGTAAACTACCTAAGCTATACATCAACATATAAATAAAAATCGCCACATAACTGGCTTGTTGATTGATATAAGCACTATCAAAAGAAGAAGCGATGATATTGATGCCTGTTAGCCCAATAAAAGAAGGGATACTAATATACCAAGAATAATAACGGTCTAATTTAGCATTTGATACACACACCGCAATGCTCGAAAAAACCAAAGCGCCACCAATATAAATAATTATCCATAACGACAATTCATGTTCTAAAGAGGCAAAGGTAGAGACATATCTTACTTGCTGATAGGTTAACAACCCAATAAACAAATAAAATAACACGGCAATCCATTTATTAGCTTTCATCATACTAATAGCACGTTGTACCAAAAAGTCTCGATACTGGACTTCCATTGCCTCTACAAAACGCTCACGCAACCGCCGATAATTACCAAGCAAAGCCACAATCGCTGTGCGCTCTTGAGTCAACTCGTCTTGATTCAGTGCAGCAATGGAGTGAGCTGGACTATGGGGAGAAACAGAAGCCTCTTTTTGCATTAGTATTCTCTTATTGTTATTGCTATGGCTTGTAAACAACGTAATTCTGTGAGGATTTTATGCTTATTTCAATAAATATCAATTTTTATGTTGCACTCATTTAAGGGTGCAAATATTGACGAAATGCGTAAGTGCTACATCTTACGCCTTTAGGTGCGTTATAATAACGCCATTATAACGCTTTAGATTTTATACCATGACACAAACTCAATTAACCATTACGCGCCCTGATGACTGGCATATTCACCTGCGTGATGGCGCAGTTTTAGCCAACACCGTTAACGATGTTGCCCGTTATTTTGGTCGTGCTATTTGTATGCCTAATTTAGTACCGCCCGTTAAAACCACACCAGAAGCATTAGCCTATTATGAGCGTATTATGGCGGTACGCCCTGCGGCCTCATCATTTGAACCCTTGATGGTGTTGTATTTAACCGACCACACTCATCCTGACGAAATTGCAGCAGCCAAAGCCTCTGGCAAAATTCAGGCCGTTAAGCTGTATCCCGCAGGCGCAACCACTAACTCCAGTGCAGGTGTTACTTCTTTAGAAAAAGTTTACCCTGTATTAGAGCAAATGGCCTTACATGGTATGCCTTTATTGGTACATGGCGAAGTGACTCATGCCGATATTGATATTTTTGACCGTGAAAAAGTGTTTATTGACACCATTTTGGTACCATTAACACAACGCTTTCCTACGCTCAAAATCGTGTTAGAACATATTACCACCGCCGATGCAGTTGAGTTTGTACAAAACTCAGGCAGTAATATTGCCGCCACCATTACCGTACATCATTTATTATTTAACCGTAATCATATGTTAGTCGGTGGTATTAGGCCGCATTATTACTGTTTGCCGATTTTAAAACGCCAAACACACCAACAAGCCTTATTAAATGCTGCTATCTCAGGTAGCCCTAAATTCTTTTTAGGTACAGATAGCGCACCTCATGCCATTAACGCCAAAGAAGCCGCCTGTGGGTGTGCAGGTTCTTATACCGCCCATGCCGCTATAGAGTTGTATGCCGAAGCCTTTGAGCAAATGAATGCTTTAGATAAATTAGAAGCTTTTGCCAGTTTTTATGGTGCAGACTTTTATGGTTTGCCACGCAACACCGACACCATTACGCTAAGCAAAGAAGAATGGCCTGTACCTGACAGCTACGCTTTAGGTCAAAGTGTGGTTGTGCCTATTCGTGCAGGTGCAAACATTGCGTGGCGTGTATTATGAGCCATTCTTTAGCAAATCGCTTTCGGGGTTATTATCCCGTTATTATTGATGTCGAGACAGGCGGTTTTAATGCCGATACAGATGGCCTACTCGAAATTGCCGCTGTGCCATTAACCTTGCTGGCAAATGGGGAGCTTGCGCCCTTGCCTGCCTTACACGCGCACATACAGCCTTTTGAGGGAGCGATTTTAACGCCTGAAGCCTTAAAATTTACGGGCATTGACCCATTTAATCCATTACGCAACGCGCAACCCGAAAAAGAAGCCTTACGGTTGATGTTTAATGAATTAAAAAAGAATCAACGTGATGATGACTGTAAACGCTGTATTTTGGTTGGACACAACGCCCATTTTGATTTGCAATTTTTAAAAGCGGCCATTGACCGTAACAACCTTAAAAACTGCAATCCGTTTCATCCATTTTCGGTGTTTGATACCGTGAGTTTGGCAGGTTTAGCCTTTGGCCAAACGGTATTAGCCAAAGCGTGTGCCAGCGCAGGTATTGATTTTAATAACGATGAAGCGCACTCAGCCTTATATGATGCACAAAAAACAGCCGAATTATTTTGTTTGATTGTTAATCGTTGGCAGGCTTTGGGTGGTTTTGATATGGCACAAGAAGACACGCCAATTTAACATGATGCTTCTTTGCAAAACTCTATAAAAAAACCCGTATCACTACGGGTTTTTAGTTATACATCAATCTCATCATCTTCATCGTCTAAATCATAATCAAACTCTTTGATTTTACGCTGCAAACGACGCTCTTCTAAAATATCATCAATCACACGACGTTTGGTGAGTGAGTTTTTTACGTTATTACTTTTGTTCACATCCTCATTATCAAAGTCGCCACTAGACTCCTCATCAAAAGAGTCATCTAATTCAAAATCTTCTGATTTTCCGCTAGACATATAATCACCTCTAAATACTTATGGGCGGCTATATACTAGAATAGACCAAAAAAGTAAATAGATTTTGCTAAAAAATATAAAATTAGAAGATAAACGGTTATTTGACAGGATAAATAAGCAAGAGGAGATTGGGGTGATCGATGGGGTTCGAACCCACGACAACCGGAATCACAATCCGGGGCTCTACCAACTGAGCTACGACCACCATAGAGAGATTTGCAACGAAAGGACACATTGGCGCGCCCAGCAGGACTCGAACCTGCGACCCTCGGCTTAGAAGGCCGATGCTCTATCCAGCTGAGCTATGAGCGCGAGGTTCAAATTAAAAACGTACCAACTACAGAAAGTTGGTCGGAACGGTAGGATTCGAACCTACGACCCTCTGGTCCCAAACCAGATGCGCTACCAGGCTGCGCTACGCTCCGAACATTGCCAAGTCAACTTTTTCATGTTGCCTTACTGCGAGGCGGTATAATAATTACAACACCGCACATCGTCAACCACTTTCTACATCTTTAGTTAACTGACTGCTTGTTTTGTAGCCATTAACGCTTAGTTTTAGCAAAATCTAGCATTCGTTGTAGCGGAACTAAGGCTTTAGGAATTAAAGCACTGTCTACAAACACTTCTTGCTCACCTGTTTCTAACACATGCGCCAAATTTTCTAATTCGTTCATGGCCATCCACGGGCAGTGCGCACAAGAGCGACACGTTGCCCCACTACCTGCGGTGGGAGCTTCCATAAATTCTTTATTAGGGCTAGCTTGCTGCATTTTATAAAAAATACCTCGGTCGGTAGCCACAATAAATTGTTGATTAGGCAAGGTTTGCGAGGCTTTAATAAGCTGCGAGGTAGAACCCACCGCATCGGCAATATCCACTACCGCTTCGGGTGATTCAGGGTGAACCAACACCGCCGCATCGGGATAAACTTTTTTAAGGTCTAATATGCCACGCGCCTTAAATTCCTCATGCACAATACAAGCACCATCCCACAACAACATCTCTGCGCCTGTTACTTTTTGTACATAGTTGCCCAAATGTTTGTCGGGAGCCCAAATTATTTTTTGTCCTAATAATGAGGCTAAATGCTCCACCACATCAACCGCAATGCTTGAGGTTACTACCCAATCGGCACGGGCTTTGACTGCCGCCGAGGTATTGGCATAAACCACCACTGTATAGTCGGGGTGTGCATCACAAAATGCAGAAAACTCATCAACAGGACAACCCAAGTCTAAAGAGCAAGTCGCCTCTAAGGTCGGCATTAAGACGCGTTTTTCGGGGTTTAAAATTTTGGCCGTTTCGCCCATAAATTTAACGCCCGCCACCACTAAGGTTTTGGCGGGGTGCTGATTACCAAAACGCGCCATTTCTAAAGAATCCGAGACACAGCCACCCGTTTCTTCGGCTAAGGCTTGCAAATCGTGACTGGTGTAATAATGTGCCACCAATACTGCTTCTTTTTCGATGAGTAAGCGTTTAATTTTGGCAATCAGTGCCGTTTTTTGCTCGGCATCCATCACCGTTTCGGTGGGAATATTTAAATGGTCTATATGTTGTTTTACTAATTCTTTAGCCGCATTATCAATCAAATTTTTCATTTATATTACTCAATCAAAGCGTTTAGCAGAGGGATGACCCACAAGTACCCATTCATTTTAACCCGACAACGCATGTTATGCGATTTTTTTAAAAATATAGACTATGTTTAATTTAAAAATGACGCTAAACGTTTTTGTTAGTTTATATGGTATTAAGGAGAATATTGATGTTGCCGTTTAACGACCTTCCCGAATTTGGTGAAGATTTTAGTGTACTGCGTGATAGTTACTTAGCAGACGAAGCTCTAGTGATGTCGGCTATTTTTGCTCAAGCCAGCCTCACCCACAATCAAAAAGAGCGAGTGCATACACTGGCTCAGTCCTTAATTAGTGATGCACGGCAAGGTCATCACCCCTTATTTGATGAGTTTTTACAAAGTTATCGTCTTAATAGCCAAGAAGGTCATATTTTACTCACACTCGCCGAAGCCTTATTACGCATTCCAGATGCTCATACACGTAACGAATTAATTAATAGTTTATTGCCACAAGCCAGCTGGAATCTTCCCAAACAACAACATTCAAAATCTATTCAATGGGCAAGTAAAGCCTTAACTCAAGCACGACGTTTTATTGAGGCAGAAGCCTTTCCTGATGTATGGCATCAACTCTTGTTAAAACTCGGCGATAGTGTGTTACGCCCTGCCCTCAGTACAGGCATTCAACTTTTGGCCAAACAATTTGTACTAGCCGAAACCTTGCCCGAAGCCTTAGCACTCAAAAAAGAGCCTTTTTTATATTCTTTTGATTGTTTAGGTGAAGCCGCTCAAACATGGCACGAAGCCGAACAATATTTACACTCCTATCAACATGCACTCGAAAGTTTAACCCATCAACACGGGCAAGATGTATTAACGCGTGATAGTGTCTCTATTAAACTTTCTGCTTTATATCCACGTTACGAGGCGCGATTTTGGCCAGAAATTCAGGAACATTTATTACCTAAGTTAATTCATTTAATTCGTTTTGCTGCCGAAGCCAATATTCCTATTACCTTTGATGCCGAAGAATCGGAGCGACTCGAACTTAGTTTGGCTATTTTTGCCCATATCATTAGCTTAGATGAATTTAAACATTATCAAGGCTTGGGTTTGGCGGTGCAGGCTTATCAAAAACGTGCGCCTGCGGTCATAGATTGGTTACAGGCATTAGCAACACGCACAGGCAAACGCATTCCTGTACGTTTGGTAAAAGGGGCTTATTGGGATAGCGAAATTAAACGCGCCCAACAATTAGCTTTGAGTGACTACCCTGTTTTTACGCGCAAGCTTCATACCGATGTGTGTTATTTGGTATGCGCCCATAAACTACTCAAAAACTCGGCACAGTTTTGGCCACAATTTGCCACACATAATGCACATACTTTAGCGTGGATAGAAACCGTTGCGACTGACTTAAAACAGTCTTTTGAGGTGCAACGTTTAGTGGGTATGGGTGAAGCGGTGCATGAAAGTTTTTATCATCAACATCCGCGCCCAACACGTTTATATGCGCCTATAGGCCAATTTAATACCTTACTGCCCTATTTGGTGCGTCGTTTACTCGAAAATGGTAGTTCACAGTCTTTTGTTAACCAGTTAGCCAACATCGAACTTGATACCGAAAAGTTATGCTTTGATCCTGTCGAGCAACTGACTCAACAACATATTTCGGCTCATCCTAAATTACCTAAACCTACAAATTTATTTTTGCCAAGAATATCAAGCCAAGGTTTTAGCATGGCCGACGTGCCACGTTTAGCCACTTTGCGTGAGGCGTTTATTCATTTTCATCATCACACATGGAATGCAGGTTGTGTGCCGTCACACCATGACACAGAAGTATTAGCACATAGCCGTCATAGTCCTGTGGATAAACATCGTTTGCTAGGAACAGTTTATCACGATGCTTTATCGGATATTGGGCAGGCATTTGAACAAGCACAACAGGCTTTTAACGATTGGCAACACACCACTGTTAGCCAACGAGCGCAGTATTTACGGTTAATGGCCAAAGAGTTGACACAGCATCAAGCAGAGTTATTGTATTTATTGACCTTAGAAGCAGGAAAAGTGCTTGAAGACGCGCTTGCCGAATGGCGTGAAGCGGTTGATTTATGTTTGTATTACGCCGATGAAGCCGAAAAACTCCAACAAGCGCAAGCCTTAAATCATATTACAGGTGAAGAAAACACCCTATATTTAGCCCCACGTGGCGTGTTTGTGTGTATTAGTCCGTGGAACTTTCCTTTGGCGATTTTTTTGGGGCAAATTGCAGCAGCCATCGTGACAGGTAATACCGTGATTGCTAAACCTGCGAGCCATACTCCACTGATTGCTCAACGCTTGTTTGAACTGTTTGTAAAAACGGGCTTACCCAAACATGTTATCCGTTTGATATTTGCCTCAAGCCACGACATAGGTGACAAACTTGTATTACATCCTTTGCTTGCAGGGGTGGTGTTTACAGGCTCAACCGATACAGCACAGCATATCAATCAGGTGTTGGCCTCACGTCAGGGTGCGATTGTGCCGTTAATTGCCGAAACAGGTGGTATTAATGCCATGATTGCCGATAGCTCTGCCCTGCCCGAACAATTAGTGCAAGATGTTATGCAATCCGCGTTTAACAGTGCAGGTCAACGTTGCTCCGCTTTACGCACTTTATGGTTGCAGCAAGACATTGCCGATACCTTTTTAAACCGCTTAGAGGGCGCATTAGCGACTTGGCATATTGGACACAGTCATCATTTACAAAGTGACATTAGTGCAGTGATTGATAGCCACAGCCAACAACATCTCAATTATTATTGCCAACAATTGCAAGAAAACGCCTTATGGCACGCCCAAGCGACATTATCGAGCGAATGTAGCAAAGGCTATTATGTTGCACCACACGCCTTTTTGGTACAGCGCGAAAACTTGCCCCAACACGAGATATTTGGCCCTATTTTGCATATTGCCACATGGCACCATGATGAACTAAATGACGTAATGGCACATATTAACGGTCAAGGCTATGGTTTAACTTTAGGCATACATAGTCGTATTCAATCACATATTAATAGCATTCAAGCTCAGGCGCGTGTAGGTAATCTTTATATTAATCGTAATCAAATTGGCGCACAGGTAGGCTGTCAACCCTTTGGGGGTGAAGCTTTATCGGGGACAGGTTTTAAAGCAGGTGGACAATACTACCTATTAAAATTTTGTACTGAGCGTGTCGTCACACAAAATTTGACTGTTATTGGTGCAAATACGGACTTGCTATTTTTAGATTAGAAAACGAGCAAACAATGCGACTAAAACGGCCTTTTTTGATAATAGCATTTGACAACATTCGGCATGATGAATAACATACGCCGCTCAGGATGACTGTTTGGGGTTATAGCTCAGTTGGTAGAGCGCTACAATGGCATTGTAGAGGTCAGCGGTTCGATCCCGCTTAACTCCACCAAATTAAATCTTGAACGAACCTTTAAGTCCCTATCGTCTAGTGGCCTAGGACATCACCATTTCATGGTGGTAACTGGGGTTCGAATCCCTGTGGGGACGCCATATTCCGAAAGCCCGCTGTTAGCGGGCTTTTTTTTAGGCCGTTAGCAAAATATTGTATTGATGTCTCGTTTATCAGTCTGCATACGATGCAGCGTTGTTAGCTTAGATTATATGGAAAAATGTAATAAGCCGACAAAATGATAACCTCATCTTTATATTAGTCTTGCTTTAAGTCATTAAGGTTGCAATGTTTATGCTGCCAAAATTAAGCATAAATTAAGACCATAAAAGTGACGCGGTATTTATTTTTAGGAACAGTTTGTATGTTTACACTGCATCCGCGTTTAGCAGAAGATACATTGCCTTTAGGTGATTTTCCATTAAGTACCTGTCGTTTAATGAACGATATGCACTATCCTTGGTTAGTTCTTGTGCCACGTGTTCATAGTATTCGTGAAGTTTACGAACTCTCTGTACGTGACCAACAGCAATTATTGCGCGAGTCTTCTTGGGTAAGCGAACAACTTGCCAAGTATTTTCGTGCCGAAAAAATGAATGTTGCCGCTATTGGCAATTTAGTACCACAACTTCATGTACATCATGTGGTGCGTTACAGCAACGATGCCGCTTGGCCACAGCCTGTTTGGGGCAAACATCAAGCCATGCCTTACACCCCCGAGAACCTAACCTTTATGCGCGAAACGCTGATGTTAGCTTTTAGAGGCCGTGACGGTATTCCTTTTGAGTGGACATTGGCTTAACTCATTTAAGCATTGTTATTAAGGGCAAACTTGCAAAAGCTTTGCCCTTTTTGTTGCCTGCTATAAACGCTAACTGCTTAATCTAATCTATGGCTAAACGATAACCTAAACTCGGTTCATTTAATAAATACTTGGGTTGTGATTTGTCAATTTTGCTGTGTGCTTTTTCTCTCTCTGGTTGCAGTTCAATGGCAAAAAAGACACCACGGCTAACTCTATAGAGACTGGCACAGTCGCCCCTTTAGTCATTAATACGCCTTCTAGCGAAGATGTTATTGAACCAGAATCAACAAGCAAAACATTAGCTGATACCACACCTAATTCCAGCAAAGTAACTACAGCTCAAATATTGCCCAAAAAATCAAAAAGCAAATAAAAAGTTGCTTTTAAAAAGAAAAAATCAAAAGGCTGTCGCACTTAGTTTTTTAATGCATAAAAAAATCCCCTGCAAGCAGGGGATTTTTTTGTTAAGGCTTATTCAAAGGTTTCGCCTTTGGCTGCCATATCACGTAACAATTGTGGTGGCGCAAAACGCTCGCCAAACTTGGCGGCTAACTCATCAGCACGTTGCACAAATTCAGCCACGCCAATATAGTTAATATATTGTAGTTGGCCTCCTGTCCACGGTGCCATGCCAATACCAAAAATCGAGCCAATATTAGCATCAGCCACCGAGCGTAATACGCCTTCAGCATAACAACGCGATGCCTCGATAGATTGACGATATAACAAACGCTCTTTTAGCTCATTAAATTGAACAACAGAAGGCTGTTTCTTGTCGTCTGTCACAAATTGCGATAATCCTGACCACAGATGTTTTTTGCCATCGGCAGGATAATCATAAAAACCTGCACCCTCTTTTTTGCCTGCACGTTTAAAGTCATCACACATTTTGTCGATCAAGGCAAACGCAGGCTCAGTAGGAATCTCTTTGCCTTCTTGCGCGAGGTCAATTTGCGTTTGCTTACGGACTTTGCGCGTCAACTCCATGTTCACTTCATCTAAAATCGCCAATGGACCAACGGGCATACCTGCTTGGGCAGCGGCTTGCTCAATGGATTGGGCATTATAGCCTTCCGCCAACATGTTGACACCTTCCATACAGAACGTACCAAACACACGCGAAGTAAAGAAGCCACGGCTGTCGTTGACAACAATCGGTGTTTTCTTAATTTGCAAAACGTAGTCAAAGGCTTTAGCTAAAGTCTCATCATTGGTTTTTTCACCACAAATGATTTCAACTAAAGGCATTTTGTCTACAGGTGAGAAGAAATGCAGACCAATAAAGTTTTGTGGATGCTGTGAAGCTGTCGCTAAACCTGTAATTGGCAAAGTCGAGGTGTTAGAAGCAAACACCAATTCAGAATTGCAGACCGCTTCGACTTTTTTGGTGACATCGGCTTTGATTTCACGGCTTTCAAATACCGCTTCAATGACTAAATCACAACCCGCCAAATCGGCATAATCGTTAGACGCTTTAATCATCGCCAATTTTTCGGCGGCGGCTTCTTTAGTCATACTGCCTTTAGAAACACGTTTATCGAGGAGTTTTTGGCTATAGCCTTTGCCACGCTCTGCCGCTTCTAAGTTCATATCTAACAACACGACTTCGATGCCTGACATCGCGGAGACATAAGCAATACCCTGCCCCATCATGCCTGCGCCTAATACGCCAACTTTTTTGCTTCTCCAAACAGGATATAGCTCTTTTGACGGACGACTTGCGCCTTTATTGATTTTTTGCAAATCAAAGAAGAAGGCTTTGATGAAGTTTTTCGACTCTTTGCCACAGGCCAAACTGGTGAAATAACGACCTTCGATTTTCAAGGCATTATCAAAATCCACTTGTGCCCCTTCAACCGCAACACACAAAATCGCTTTTGGCGCAGGATAGTTTGCACCTTTGATCTGTTTCAGCAAGTTGGATGGGAACGCGGGTAAATTCATCGCCAACGCTGGTGTACTTGGAGTACCACCGGGCATTTTATAGCCTGATTTATCCCACGGTTGTTGCGCGCTCGGATTGGCAATAATCCATGCTTTGGCTTTCGCCATCATGTCTTCAGTGCTTTCGGCGATGTCGTCAATTAAACCAACGCTTTTCGCTTTAGCGACTTTCATGCGGTCGCCTTTCATCAAAACGTTCATTAAGGCATTTTGAATACCTAACATACGCACAGTACGAACCACACCACCTGCACCTGGTAATAAACCTAAAGACACTTCAGGTAAACCAAACTCTGCTTTTGGATTGTTTAAGGCAATACGATGATGACACGCCAACGCGATTTCTAAACCACCCCCTAAGGCTGTGCCATTCATTGCAGCAACAACAGGCTTGCCCAAGGTTTCTAAAGCACGAAGTTGCGCTTTCATCACCGTCAATTTTGCTTCAAACAAAGGTGCATGTTCGGGTTTGGCTTGAATCAATGCGGTTAAATCACCGCCTGCAAAAAACGTTTTTTTCGCAGAAGTCACAATCACGCCTTTAATACGGGCTTTTTCCGCTTTTAATTTAGTCACGGTTGCGGCTAAGGCGTTATCAAACACCTCATTCATGATGTTGGCTTCGCCAGTCGGATCATCAATCGTTAGGGTAACAATACTGTCCGCATCTTCGTGCCAATGGATTCCAATAATATCAGTCATGTTATTTACACCCTTAAACTAATTCGATAATGGTTGCAATGCCCATACCGCCACCCACACATAAGGTTGCTAGGCCACGTTTTAAGCCACGACGTTCTAATTCGTCCATAAGTGTGCCTAAAATCATACAACCTGTTGCGCCTAGGGGATGCCCCATGGCAATTGCGCCACCATTAACGTTAACGATGCTGTCGTTAATGCCCATGTCTTTTATAAAACGTAAGGCAACGGCGGCAAAGGCTTCGTTAATTTCCCATAAATCAATGTCTTTAGCGGTTAGGCCTGCTTTTTCTAAAGCTTTAAATGCCGCAGGTGCTGGGCCTGTTAACATAATCGTGGCATCTGCGCCTGATACCGCTGTGGCCAAAAAACGAGCGCGTGGTTTGATGCCAAGTTTTTGGCCTGCTTGTTTGTTACCGATAAGCATTAATGCCGCACCGTCAACAATCCCCGAAGAGTTACCTGCGGTATGAACGTGCGTAATACTTTCTACCCAATGATATTTTTGTAATGCAACGGCATTAAAACCGCCCATTTCGCCCATCATCATAAACGATGGTTGTAATGCGCCTAAACCGTCTAAAGTGGCGTTAGCACGAATAAACTCGTCTTTGGCCAATACTGTTAGACCGTTCATATCTTTGACTGGCACAACAGACTTATCAAAATAGCCATTTGCTTGAGCCGCGGCGGCACGTTGTTGCGATTGCAAAGCAAAGCCATCAATATCGGTACGTGAAAAGCCCTCAATCGTGGCAATTAAATCCGCACCAATACCTTGGGGCACAAAACCCGTTTTTAAATTGGTGGCTGGATCCATAGGCCAAGCTCCGCCATCAGAGCCCATTGCGACCCGTGACATGGACTCCACACCACCTGCAATAACTAAATCTTCAAAGCCCGAACGTACTTTCATGGCAGCCAAATTAACTGCTTCTAAGCCCGAAGCGCAAAAACGGTTTAGCTGTACACCTGCAACCGTATCGGCCAAGCCAGCAGCCAACGCAGCTGTTTTAGCAATATCCATGCCCTGATCACCTACGGGCGAGACACAGCCTAAAACCACATCATCTGTTAATTGTTTAATGGCTTGGCCATTACGTTCAGCTAAGGAGTCTAATAAACCAACGACTAAATCAATGGGTTTGATGGTATAAAGCGAACCATCTTTTTTGCCTTTACCACGCGGTGTGCGTATCGCGTCATAAATATAAGCTTCTGTTGTCATCCTTTAGTACCTCGGGTATGTCGTGTTGAAAAAATACAACTTATTGGATGAGCGTACAACAAATTACAGCAAAAGAAAAGACCAAGCGTTTGCTAGGCGCAAATTTATTTCTATCCGCTAAAAATAGCCGCCCATCTGAATTATTATTATTTCGCCTTATAAAATCTTACTCTATAGGCTACGAATACGCTAAAACGCGCTTTTTACACAATTAATGTATTAGCACAAATAGCCGTGATACTCAAATTCGCAGAATCTTTGTACAAATTGGGTAACTTCTTGAATCAATACTTGATTATTCGTTGGTAGCTGATTATCTTTACTAAAAATATAAGCTTTGAAGTAATTGTTTTAATTAATTTTTTTAGAATTAGCTTGAGTGTGGCTGTTATCCAATATCTATTACTGATGTTAGAACGCCCTGTAAACCATCTAAAACCAAGTACGTTTTATCAAGCGATGATTAAACCTAGCTTCTACCAACATGCCTAAATCCTAAAGTCACATGACTAACAGATAATGTACGAAGTGAAGCATAGATAAAATGCTACAATAAAAACCAATGTGTTGATAAGCTAGTCACACAAATATGCCTTATTTATTTGGATACATAAAATAGTTATGTCAGCCTCAAGTAACCACTTTCAACAACTGTTAGAGCTAGGCGCAAAACATATGCGCCTTTTGGCGTATATGGTTGCTGTGGGCATTTTTACCGCAGGTATTTACGCAGGTATTTATCACCCTAAAACGACTGCTTTAATTCCTTTAGTATTAGTTCTTTCAACGTCTCAATCATGGCTACATCGTCGTTTGCATAATACTGTCCCCGCACAAGCAACAGCGATCACTTTGTTGTTGGATGGTTTAATTACGGGCTTAGGCATAGCTGCTGTTCATTATGCCTTAGTTCCGATGTTAGTATTTATTGCCATGCTAAACGCTACAGTGTTGGGGTTTGGCAATCTGTTTTTATGGGTATTTACAGGCTTTTTTTGTGTACTTGGTTCATTATTAGGTGGTTTTGTTTTTGGCCTAGAACCTGGTTTGCAAGAGCAAATTCCCACTTCGGTTAATATTGTTTCTTTGGTTGGTTTAGCGATTTACTTTGGTCTTAATGCCTTTCATTCTCAATCTCAGTCTCGTGATTTAATGACCGCTAAACAACAGCTACAAGAACAAAAAGAAGATTCGTTTCAAATGTCACGTAAGCTCACTAAATATTTACCTCCACAAGTTTGGGAGTCGATTTTTCAGGGCAAACGTGACGCAAAGCTACAAACTCAACGTAAAAAACTCACTATTTTCTTTTCTGATATTAAGGACTTTACCGAAACTTCAGACGAAATGCCGCCCGATTTACTTACCGAGATGCTCAACACCTATTTTGAGCGGATGTCTAAAATTGCGATTCAATATGGCGGCACAATTGACAAGTTTATTGGTGATGCAATTTTGATTTTTTATGGTGACCCTGTTTCTAAAGGCGGAAAAGAAGATGCGATTGCTTGTGTCTCTATGGCAGTAGAAATGCGCCGCGAGATGCAAATTTTGCGTCAAAAATGGCAAAGTATGCACATTGATAAGCCATTACATATTCGGATGGGTATTAATACAGGTTATTGCCATGTGGGTAATTTTGGCTCAGAAACCCGTATGAGCTACACCATCATTGGCCGTGATGCTAACTTAGCCGCTCGACTACAAGGTATTGCTGCCGTTGATGAAATTTTGATTTCTCACGAAACTTATTTATTAGTACGAGAGCATGTGTCTTGCAAAGAGAAAGGTGCTGTCTCTTTACGTGGTATTAATAAGCCTGTACAAGTATGGGAAGTCGTTGATTTTCACAAGGATATGAGCAGTAGCCACAGCTCATGGATTGAGCATGAACTTCACGGTTTTACCATGCACATGGACTTAAGCAAAATCAGAAACTTTGAAAAAGAGTCTGTTTTGAAAGCTCTTGAGCAAGCCGAGAAAAAACTACGCGATACCAAAATACTGTAGGGTGAATGCTTACCTGCCCATTTAAGGCAAGCACAAGGCTTGCTCCTACAGCCACAAATTTTAGATAGGAAAGCATGAATAAAAAAATTATAGCTACACTAGTGCTTGGCACTGTTTTAGGCTCAGTGGCAAGCTATTACATTCAACAACGTCCTATCAAAGTTACTCTCGTTACCCCACTAAGCGCGCAGTTACAAAGCACCATTTTGGCGACTGGCCAAGTCAAAACACGCACTAGCACCCTACTTAATAGCGAAACGGCTGGCCTTGTCACCGAGTTAGCCGAAGAAGGACAATTACTTAAAAAAGACCAAAACGCGGCCTCTATTTTGGATAAAGACGCACAAAGTTTATATCAACAGGCTCAAGCCAATTTAGAAAACAGCCAAATAAAACTCAAACATTTACGCACCATAGAGCGCGAACAAGCCAAGCTCAAATTTGAACAAGCCGCTATTTTAGTTAAACAAGCCGAGCGACAATTAGCTAACATCAAAGCCTTAGCCGAACAACAGCTTGCCTCTACCGAAACCTTAACAACCGCTAAAGAAACACTGGCTTTGCGTCAAAAAGAACTTGCTAACGCGCACTTACAACAACAAAGTCTACGAGCCAACGGACTAGAAGAACAAGCCGCGATTAGCCAGCAACAAATGGCTCAAGCTCAAGCAAATCAAGCGCAATTACGCACTCAAAAACAACATATTATTAGCCCGTTTGATGCCGTTGTTTTAGAACGTAAAGTCAGTATTGGTCAATATGTAAAACAAGGGGATGCCCTATTAAGCATTGCTCCACCACAACAAAAAGAGCTCATTGCTAATGTTGATGAACGCTGGCTACCGCAATTAAGCCTAAATCAACAGGCGACTGTGGTTGCTGATGCGTTTCCACAACAAAAATTTACTGCCCATATTAACTATATTGCGCCTGCGGTCAGTGACAGCAGAGGCACTATCGAAATTCGTTTGAGTAACACGCAATGGCCTGATTTTTTACAAGAAGGGATGACGGTTTCTATTGAGTTAGTCACTACCGCAATCCAAGAAAGCATCGTTATTCCTACCCACTTATTACAACAAAGTGATAACCAGTATTGGGTTTGGATTGCCAAAAACAATACAGCACAACGCCAAAATATTCGTGTTGGTTTACGTCATTTAGATAAAATTCAAGTATTAGATGGTTTAGATAGCAGCAGCCAATTGATTGAAAGCAAAACACCGCTACAACTCAATCAAAAAGTTAATCTTCAAAAGGAATAACTATGGCTTGGTTTGAATGGCAGCTTGCGACACGCCTGCTTAAAGAAGGTAAAACTCAAAGTCTGCTCATTGCCAGTGGTATTGCTTTAGGTGTGGCGGTGATTGTATTTATTACCGCGTTGGTAACAGGCTTACAAAAAACGATTATTGACCGCACGCTGGGTACTCAAGCTCATATTGTGTTGACCGAACCCGATAAAACCTTAAAGTCTAGCGTAGAAGGAGATGTGGTTTTTCGACAACTCCAACCTCGCCCCCAACGTATAGAAACTATTTTAAACTGGCCCTTACTGATTCAAGAACTGTCTAAAAACAAAGAAATCAAAGCCGCCTCGCCAGTGTTATCAGGTGCAGCTTTTGCTTTACGTGGACAATCTGATAAGTCAGTTGCTATTTTGGGCATCGACCCTAGTGCTTATAATCGTATTATTCCTATTAAAGATTATATTAAACAAGGACAAATGCGCTTAAATAGCGATGAAGCCATGATTGGGCAACGCTTAGCCGATGACTTAGGCGTGCGTATTGGTGATAGTATTTCTTTGCTCACCGCGAGTAATCGTTCAATTTCGGTACGCATTACCGCCATTTTTGAATTTGGCATTAAAGATTTAGACCGCCGCTGGGTGTATTTGTCGCTACGCTCGGCACAAAATTTATTAGACTTACAAGGGCAAATTACAGGCATAGACTTACAAGTTTATACCTTATTTAATGCCGAAATCATTGCTCAACAATTACAGCAACAATACCCTATCAAAGCCGAAAGTTGGATGAGCAGCAATCAGCAACTCATGACGGCACTTAAATCTCAAACAGCTTCTACGACACTGATTCGATTTTTTGTTTTAATCTCTGTGGCCTTTGGTATTGCTAGTGTATTGGCTATTGCCGTGGTACAAAAACAAAAAGAAATTGGTATTTTACGAGCAATGGGACTAAGCCAACGCTCAGTATTAGTGGTGTTTTTAATACAAGGTGGTTTATTAGGCTTTTTAGGCTCGGTATTAGGTTCGTTAGGTGGCATGGGCTTGGGTAAATTTTTTGGATTGGTTGCGCGTAGTGCTACAGGCGAGCCGTTATTTCAACTTGCACTTACCCAAGAACTATTTATAAGTACCATGTTTGTAGCCACGCTAACAGGCTTAATTTCTGCCGCTATGCCTGCCTATCGAGCCGCCAAATTAGACCCAGTTCAGGCAATTCGTTATGGTTGAGAATGACTGATGAAAGACGTTTTACGAGTCGAAAAGCTCAACCGTATTTATGGCGAGGGTGACGCGCAAAATCATGTATTAAAAGACATTTCTTTTAACCTAAAAGCAGGCGAATTTACGGCATTAATTGGTCAATCTGGCTCAGGAAAATCCACATTGTTAAACCTCATTGGTTTATTAGAACAACCTAGCAGTGGTGAGATTTATTTAACAAAACAACAAATTAGCAAACTTCACGAACAACAGCGTACCAAATTACGTAATCATGCGCTTGGTTTTGTGTTTCAGTTTCATCATTTATTATCGGCATTTACCGCCATTGAAAATGTGATGATGCCCTTAAAAATTAGAGGTATTGCCGACAGCAAACTAAAGGCACGCGCTCAAGAATTATTAGCCAAAGTCGGATTAGAAAAATACGCGCACCGCTACCCTACGCAGTTATCGGGTGGACAACAACAACGCGTAGCCATTGTACGCGCTTTGATGGCACAACCTGCCTTAGTGTTAGCCGATGAGCCTACAGGTAATTTGGACTCCCAAACAGCAGACAGTATTTTTAATTTATTAAGACAAATTAATCAAGAAGACGGAACTGCCTTCTTGATTGTAACCCACGATGTACATTTAGCGGGTCGTTGCGACAGGCAGCTAACGCTCAAAGATGGGGCGTTAATTAGTGATACTTATAAATCCCGCCAACTCTAGCTCTCTCCCATAGGGAGAGAGGACTCCCTCTCCCGTTGGGTGAGGGTTAAATCAAAACATCAACAAACCCTATTGTTTTACAGTGTCATTTTTAGTATCACGCCAAACCAACCATGCGGGCAAAGCCAACAAATCAAATAAAATCGCCAAAAACATACAAATTGCGGTTAAAAAACCCATATTGGCATTAGCACTGTAATGAGAAAACGACAAAATACCAAAGCCGCCAATTAAGGCAACCGTGGTGGTAATCATCGCCAAACCAGAACTCACAAACACTTCACGAATGGCATCTACCGTTTGTAAGCCTGCTTGTTTAAACTTTTGATAATGGGTCATAAAATGAATGGTATCGTCAACCACAATCCCAAAAGATAAAGTACCTACAGCCGCCACACCAATATCAATACGACCATTAATAAAGCCCCATAAACCTAAAGCCACTGCCACAGGCACAGCATTAGTAAACACGCTTATCACCCCAAAACGCCAAGACTTAAGCGCAAAACCTAGCATTAGAGACACTATCGCCATACATAAAAACGTACCATAAACCATTGATGGAATATTAGTCATCGCCATATTAGAAAAAATTAAATCTAAGCCTACGCCTTTGGTTTGCATTTCGGGGGTCGTGTTTTGCTTTAACCATTCTTCGGCCTGTTTATTTAAGGCTAATAAGTTTTTGGAGTCTGTCTCGGCCACAATTACTGTAAGCATGGTTTTACGTTTATCCATGCTCACCATATTGGTTAGCTCTTGGCCTTGAGATAAGGACATCTCATGTACTAAAGCATACTGTGCCGCCAACTCTTTACTTCGAGGCAAAGTATAGTCTTGAGGATTGTTATTGTGCATGGCACGATTTAAGCGTTTCATAATATCGGTATAGGTGTACACATTAGAAACACCCTGTTGCTGCCTAAACCACTCTGCAAAAGCATCAACACGCTGCAAATAAATAGGCTCATAAATGCCATTTTCTTTGCCCGAATCAAGGGTATATAACAAACGATGAATACCACCTAATTCTTGATTTAAGTGGTTATTTGCACGCCTAAACTCAAAAGAATCATCTAAATACGTGGTAAACATTTCGTTAAGTTCGTTACGTGGCATACCAATGGTTATCACCGTGACAGCCGCAACAATCATCACCATTAAAATTTGTTTAGGATAAGCAATAACTATATTTGCCCATGCCAACATGATTTTTTTAGCCCCTTGTTGTGGTTGGCCTGCTTTTATCGGCAACACCATTATTAAGGCAGGCAACAAGGCATAAACCAAAAACCACGCCACGCCAATGCCAAACACCACTAAATTGCCTAACTCTCGATAGGTTGGTGACTCATGAAAGTTTAATGCCGCAAAACCAACTGCCGTGGTAATACTGGTCAAAAATACTGCTTTTCGGCTTTCGGTTAAGGCAACAGACATTGCCTCTTTTTTGCTTAAACCACTACGATAATGCAGCAAAAAGCTCGTCAGTACATGAACACAATCCGCAATCGCAATAGTCATAATCATGGTGGGTGCAAACATATTGACGGCGGTAATTGCACCATCAAACCAACATTTAATGCCCATTACCAATATACTAACTACAGTAACTAAACTTAAGGTAATTACGGTTGCCCACAAACTACGCAACAAAAACGTTAATGCAAACACCATTAGGCCATAACCTATAGGTAACAATAAGGCCATATCTTTAAGCATAGCATCGGTAAACGAGCTAGAAGCTTCTACTGTACCTGTAACATGAAATTCAACTTGAGGGTATTTGGGGGCAATTTGATCAACTGCTTGATGCACATGTTGCGAAATTTGGTTGATTTCTACGGTGGGATTTTCGGGTAATTGAAAGGTAATTAACACCATAGAGCTACGACCATTTTGAGACACCAAATAGCCTTTTAATTCGGGACTATTTAAAATCGCCTCTTTGCCTTTAAGAAGCAACGCATCACTTTTATTGGCAGGATTTTCTAAGACTGGCTCAACAATTATATTATCGGCTTCACTTTCTACTACATTAAAATTAGTCAGCGAATCAACGCGACTCGCAAAAGGACTTTTCCAGCCTAATGCTGTAATTTCATCAATTGCCTGCAATGCCTGTTTATTAAAAATATTGCCATCTTTAGCGGTCACCAAAACCACCATATTGTCATTTTTAGAAAAGGTATCCTCTTGCTCATTCATGGCAACTAATAAGGGATTAGTTTTGTCAAAATTAATTTTAAACGAGGTACTTAACCACAAATTTTTAAAGCCAACACAAGCCACAATAATGGCCAAAAACAACAGTACTAAGGTTGTTTTAGGGTTATTTAAAACCATATTATTAAAACGCGGATTCATTAGCGGACTACCTAAACGAGCAATATTAAAGCAAGGCTAGAGCATAGCCGATTTTTGGAGCTGACTATATACATGGCTTTTAAGTCGGCACAGATAGTCAAATAATTGGCGTTAATACCCAACATAAGCGAAGTTGTTGCATGCGAAGCACCGCTAATTACGTTAAAATTGTGCCTTGATTCTATTTATTAAGAGCAAACGGTTATGAGTGAAGTCGTTAAAGTGGTGACAGGCGAAAAACTACGCGGTGCAGAAAAACTCGCCCGTATTCCTGTCAAAATCATTCCTACTCAAACTTTACCGCGTAAGCCTGATTGGATTCGAGTCAAAATTTCTAACCCCAACGAAATTCAACGTATTAAAGGTGTATTACGCGAACAAAAACTACATACCGTGTGCGAAGAAGCGGCCTGCCCTAACCTACCCGAATGTTTTGGTGGCGGCACAGCCACCTTTATGATTATGGGCGATATTTGCACGCGCCGTTGTCCGTTTTGCGATGTAGCTCATGGCCGCCCCAATAATTTAGACCCCGAAGAACCCAAACATTTAGCCGAAACCGTGGCTAATTTAAAATTGAAATATGTGGTGGTTACCTCGGTTGACCGTGATGATTTAAAAGATGGCGGCGCACAACATTTTGTCGATTGTATTAGCCAAACTCGTGCCAACAATCCAAATATCAAAATTGAAATTTTAGTACCTGACTTTAGAGGCCGTATGGATATTGCCTTGCGGATTATGCGTGAATGTCCGCCTGACGTGTTTAACCATAATATTGAAACCGTACCGCGTATTTATAAAGCGATTCGGCCCGGTTCGGATTATCAGCATTCCTTAACCTTGTTAAAGCGTTTTAAAGAGGAGTGCCCAGACGTAGCGACGAAATGCGGTTTGATGGTCGGTATTGGCGAAACCAAAGAAGAAGTGTTTGCCGTTTTGGATGATTTACGCGCTCATAACGTGGATTTGATTACCATTGGCCAGTATTTGCAACCCTCAAAAAGTCACGCGTCTGTTGACCGTTTTGTGCATCCTGATGAGTTTAAAGAATTTAGCGACTACGGTATGAAGATTGGCTTTAAAAGTATTTGGAGTGGGCCTATGGTACGGTCGTCGTATCATGCGGATAGACAATATGAAGGTAAGGCGTTGGGGTGATTGTGGTGGGCGGCCTTGAATCTACGGTTTTAAAATATCACCCTAATAGGCATAGATAGCTATCAGGTTTTAGCGATAAAGCTCCCTCTCCCACTGGGAGAGGGTTGGGGTGAGGGTAACTTTTGTGGTCTAGTCAACAGGAGTTGTACTTCTTTTAGACCTCACCCTAGCCCTCTCCTACAAGGAGAGGGAACGCCATCGCTATAATCACCTTCAAAAAATATGCAAATACCTATGATGCAAGGTAGCGAGTTCTTAAACCTTACTTTTCGTTTTTTTGGGCTTAACTTGCTCAATAGGCACAATGGGCGCGGTATATTGCTGATACAACTCAAACAAAAACGCTACCCTCTCCGCTTCGTTAGCAAATTTGGTTTTGCCATACGCGGCATCTACGGCTTTGTCGAGTTGTTGATGGGCTTTAAGCAAATTAACAGGCATGGTTAAGGGGTCGTATAAATCGGCTAACGAACATTCTGGGTGTGTTGCCCGTGCGTCTAATACCGCTTGTGCGGCGGCTTCGATGCTTTGTTTTTGTTTATCGCTTGGGTTTAATGGCCACGGAAAGTTGTTGTAAACAATACTGGCCGAATAACGATAATCACTTTTTAAGCGTCCACACGTTGTTCTCGTCCATGCGTTGTGCATGATTGAAGTCATTATGCCGAAATCGTAAATAGTTGCATCATTTATCATAAGTGATGAACTCGAAGTAATTATATCTTCAACAAATCCCATTGGAATATAGTATCTATTCTCTGAACTTGTTTTAGGTACAATAATATATCTATCAGATATGATTGTTTCTCTAAATAACCACGGTGTATTGGCAAATTTTTGAGAAGATTTACTATTTTCTCTAAATTCTTTAACCTCTTTTACTTTTGCCATCACATTTGGTAGCTTCTTTAATTCGGCTGAGGAAATATCTGACAACCACAGACAATATAAATTATAATTATTGATGAAATTATGACCTGTAAGCCATTGTTTAAACCACTTTTTAGATGCAGGCTCTTTAGCAATAAAATCTTGATACTCACTTTCTGTGAATGATAATAAGCCGTTATCTAATGGCGTAATACCTTCAATCATTTTAGGCGATTGACTAATTGGCGTTGTTCTTTTTTCCAAAAAAACACTATCAGCATCAACTAAATATTGGTTTATTTGCTTTACTTCAATACAAACTGGAATACTAGAAAGGTCGGGGTAATCAAAAATAAATTTTGTTTTACTTGGGCTATTAGCTTTAGAAAAGCCGACAATAATACAGTGTACTGCTGCTTTACCTTTTGCCTCAGATTGCCATTTAAAAGTTCTATGAGCAAAATCTATTTTTATCTTATGTTTTTCTATTATTGCACACCATAAAATATTAACCTGCTCTCCTTGAACAATAGAGTTAGTTGAAACAAAAGAAACTTTGGTGCTGTTATTTTGATTTATAATCATGGTTGCTTTTAAATACCATGCTGAAACATAATCCAACACTCCCCAACCATTTATACCATTACAAATACTCTCTAATTCTTTCTTTTGTATAGCATTTTGTTCTTTCTTCCCAATAAACGGCGGATTACCCAATATATAATCGGTGATAGGCCAATCTGTTTGCAAAGCATTGTTATTTAAAATAGCCGCGCTTTGTTTGAGTGGAATACGCGCAAAATGCACACCAAACCGCTCAGACACCAACAAATTCATTTGATGGTCAACCAACCACATCGCCACACGCGCAATGTGTGACGGAAACTCCTCAACTTCAATGCCATAAAACTGATTAACATTACAACGAATCATAGTCTCTACAGACAAAAGCTGATTCTCTTTAAACAATAGCTCAATCACCTCTAACTCTAACAACCTTAACTCACGATAAGAAACAACCAAAAAATTACCACAACCACAGGCAGGATCCAAAAAGGTTAATTGAGCTAATTTACTATGAAAAGCATCTAATTTTGCCGTGCGAATATTAACCCTTTTATCTGATTTAATTGTCGTCAACTCGGCCTTTAAATCATCCAAAAACAAAGAGTTAATCACTTTTAAAATATTTGGCTCACTGGTGTAATGTGCGCCCAAATTACGCCGCTCACCTTTATCCATTACCGATTGAAACAACGCGCCAAAAATCTCGGGAGAAATCGCTTGCCAGTCTGTTTCGCAAGCATCTATTAACTCTTGACGCATTTTGGCATCAAAGGCCGCAGGGGGAATCACTTCTTTAAACAGCTCACCGTTGATATAAGCAAAGGCGTTTAACTGTTCATCTAAATTTTTAAGACGTTTTTCGCGGTTTAGCGTATCAAATAATTGGCTAATCCATGCGGCAAGGTCAGAACCATCTTCACGAGTCCGTTGCACTAAAAAATTGTAAAACTGATTTTTATTAAAAATTTGCGTGTCTTCGGCAAACAAACAAAACAATAACCGAATCAACATCACACGCAATTCGTGGCCGTCATAACCGTTTTCTTTGAGCTGGTCGTGCAAACGCCCCATACGCTCGGCTGCCGCAATGTTGACGGCTTCTTGGTGTTTTCTAAATTCGGTCTCGTAACCCGAAATAAAGCCAAATAACTCAATGTGTTCGGCTAAATGTGCAACCAAAATTTTTTGTTCTTGTTGCGTTTCTATATCCAATAAATGCAAATGCTCAAAATCACACACAATCACATAACGTGGCAAATCGTCTTGAGCTACTTTGGCAATTGACTGCAAATAATCAAGGGCTTGTTTGGTGGCTTTGGCTAAATCTGCACCGCGACTTTTTTGCTCACACACCAATTTTTTAGGCCAATACACATCAATAAAACCTTGTGTGCCTTTGAGTTTTTTAAATGTGGCTTCAAAAATACCCACTTTACGCCGATTAACGCCAAAAACGGCAAAAAACTCGTTCCAAAAGGTTTGAGATTCGGCTCGTTCACGGGTTTCGTCTTTCCATTCAAGGCTAAATTGACGCGCATTGGCACGAATTTGATTGGGTGATAACAAGATGACGCTCCTTGTGTTGAGGGGTAACAGATTGATTTTTATATCATACGATACTATCAACAAGATGTCAGTTTATAAGGGTTCTTGAGTTTAGGCTTCGACTACGCTCAGCCAGCGAAAATGCGCCCTGAGCGGAGTCGAAGGGGCTTATAGTTGATTTCGACTACGCTCAATCAACAAAAATTAAAGCTGTTCCCCGAGCGGTGGTTACTGAGCGAAGCCGAAGTGAGTCGAAGGGTCAAATTTAAGGTCAATACACCCTATTATTTGGGATACAACTTGCCATCAAACTCATCCATATGAGGATAACGTAATGGCGTTAACTCATCTAAATTAGTCAAATAATTTTTATAGTCCACCAAAATTTGTTCACGTGCTTCGGGCTTAATATACGGCACATGATAACCAATAAACGGTGGCAACACCTCTAAGCCTACATACGCCAAAGTACCGCGCAACAAGGGACGTAACATACCGTCAACCAATTCACCATGAATGGCATTTTGGCCAAACATATGCTCACGGCCACCTAATGTGAGTGTAACTAAAGCTTTTTTGCCTTTTAAACCACCTTGGTCATAAAAACGCATTCCGCCATAACACACACCTGAAATTAACACACGGTCTATCCAACCTTTTAAAATTGCAGGCACAGAAAACCAATATAAAGGAAAGTTAAAAATCACCAAATCCGCTGCTTTTAACTTTTCGAGTTCGGCGGCGATATCGGGCGCAATGCCTTGCTGTTCATAATTATGACGTTGTTCTAAGGCATAAACCAAATAATCAGGACTTTTACGCTGTGCAAAATCGGCTGCCGACGCAATAGGATTCCAATTCATTTCATATAAATCGGAAACCGCCACCGTATGTCCTGCCTCGATAAAATGTGCTTGAGCTAAGGTCATTAACGCGGTATTAAAGGACTTAGCTTCGGGATGAGCATGGATAATTAAAACATTCATTAGCAAATCTCTAAATAGTAATCATACAATAAGCCTGATTTCAGCACGAAAGTACCAGTATTAGCAACTCATTAACCTTTAAGAGAACAACAACATGGACTATCAAACTATAAGATATGACATTAGTGAACGTATTTTAACCATCACTCTTAATCGTCCCGAGCAAATGAATGCCTTTACCGTCGAAATGGCCAATGAGCTTGAACACGCATTTTATCGCGCCAGTGATGATGATAATGTGGCCGCTATTGTAGTTACAGGCGCAGGCAAAGCCTTTTGTGCAGGCATGGATTTAAGCAAACAAGGCAATGTATTTGGTTTACATGAGGGCTTACAACCCACGTTTGATGACATGGAAAATCACTTACACGATGACGACATTCATACTGGCGTACGTGATACAGGCGGCCGTGTGACGTTGGCAATTTATGACTGCAAAAAACCCGTCATTGCTGCCATTAACGGGGCAGCCGTTGGCATTGGTGCAACCATGACCTTAGCAATGGATATTCGTTTGGCCTCAAGCAAAGCACGTATTGGTTTTGTGTTTGGCAAAATTGGCATTACGCCCGAAGCGTGTTCGAGTTGGTTTTTGCCGCGTATTGTAGGTATTAGCCAAGCCTTAGAATGGGTTTATAGTGGTGATATTTTAACCGCCGAAGAAGCCCAACAAGGGCGTTTAGTTAAAGCGGTTTATAGCCCCGACACCTTATTGGAAGAAGCCTATAAACTAGCACATAAGTTTGTGGATAATCGCTCGCCTGTTGCCGTTGCTTTAGCTCGACAACTGATGTACCGCAATAGCGCAGCAAATCACCCTATTGAAGCCCATAAATCAGACTCTTTAGCGATGTTTTACACTAGCGTGAGTGATGGCAAAGAAGGCATTAAATCGTTTTTAGAAAAGCGTAACCCAGACTATTTAAGTAAAGCTAGTAATATGCCGCCGTTTTATCCGTGGTGGAAGTAGTTATTTATGATGATGAGGGCGTGATGACGTTAGAGCGCGTATCTATTTTTGACTAAAATTTGAGCACATCATGCTACTCTTCCCTCACTCTAACTCTCTCCCACAGGGAGAGAGAACTCCCTCTCCCTTCGGGAGAGGGTTGGGGTGAGGGAACAGCACCTACGTCTCAATGAGCAAATTTTTCAAAGGCATTGCGCCAGCGACGTTTAATCAAGGTATAAGTTTGACGGTCTTTTTTGGCCAACTCGGTTGCCCATGCCATCGTGGTTGGTAACAATTCGGCTTCGCCTAAAGCTTTGTCAACCACACCCGCTTTTACCGCTTCTTCACCACCCAAGGCCAAACCTGTACTTGCCATGTGCCATGCCACTTGTGGATTAGGCAATAAACGCACAATCTCGGTCATAATCGGGGTGAAGGGGATTTTAATATCCACTTCAGGAAAGCAAAAACGGCCTCTGTCGGCGCGCATGGTTCTAAAGTCACACGCAGACGCAATTAACGCACCGCCTGCGTAAGCATGACCATTTAAACAAGCAATCGTTGGCAAAGGAAAACGTGCCAAACGTAATAATAAACGGTCTAAACGAGGCGCAAACTCAGAAACTAAATACGGCATACCGCCCTTTTCTTGCACAAAGTTTAGGTCTATACCGTTACTCCAAAATTTAGGGTCGGTACTGGTAATCACTAACGCACCTTTGCCTTCGGTGTGTTCAATGGTATCTAACGCCGCTTGAAACTCCGCTAACATATCGTCATTTAAACGGTTTTCGCCGTTGGTTAAAGATAAGTTCCACACCGCCCCTTCACGGCTTAATTGCATATAACTCATACATTGCCCTCTTTTATTAATTTAATCGTCATACCGAGCATAAGACAGCTCAGAAAAGAATGCAGCCCTTTTTTTTGACTGCTAGGTTTTAGGCTAATTTGTGATTACTTTAGGCTTGAGTAACACACTACCCACCGTCTGCGTTACAGCTACAATCAACCATGTTAATAATGCCCACCAAAAACCATTAATATAAAATCCAGATAACAGCCAAGCCACTAGCCCTAACATGGCGGCATTAATCACCAACAAAAAAAATCCTAGCGATAACACGGTAATAGGCAAGGTAAAAAACACTAACACAGGCCGCACAATACTATTGGCAACTCCCAACAACAACGCTGCCCAAAACATGGTGCTAAAATGGTCAAAACGCACACCGTCTAATAAATAATCGGCCAGCCCTAAACCACAGGCACTCAACAACAAACGCACAATCATGTGATACATCATCATTCCTCTTAAATTTAGGCAGAAAACATACCCAAATCGTATTTTTAAGTTTCTACAAACAACAAAGCCAAACGAATGTCGTTGTAGCCTAAATCTGGTTTTAAATCTTCATAAAGAGGCCGCAACTTCATGGTGCTATCCTCATTAAAATCGTCGTCATTGTCTTTAGCTAACACTTTTTTATAAGATTTTGTGACTTTATCCAAAACATCATCATTGGGTTTAAAACGACTAATATCAATACTCGGGTCTTGCTCTATCAGCTTTGCTAAGTGGTTAATAATAGTCGATTGCCCTAAACCGCGTTTTTCTGACATTTCGTCAATAGTTAAGCCTTGTAGCAATAAAGCTTTGGTTTGCTCTATGGTGGGCGTGTTGTTATCTTTTTGCTTGGCTTTTTTGGCGAGGTGTTTTTCGTATTTTTCGATTTCGGACATAATCAACGAGCCACCACAGCGTTGAATAAACTGCTCATGCAAGGTTTTGGCATCACGGTCTGCCCACGCTTGCTCTGCCTGTTGCGACAGCTCCAAAAAACGTTGGTCAGCTTTAAATGCCAAACTATCTAACTGCAAAGCCATGTCATTGATGCCCAATAAACGCAGGCCATCTAACGATTTTAGGCGCGACAACGCCACATAACCTTGCCCTTTTTCAAAGGTTTGGCTCAAATCCATTTCGGCCGCTTCTAGTGTCATGCCTTGGCTTTTGTGTACCGTAATCGCCCACGCCAAACACAAGGGAATTTGAGTATAACTTGCTAACACCTTAGCACCGTCGTTTTCTATAGACCATGTTTCGGGGGCAACAATCAAACGTAAGCCATCGCGTAATTTAACTTTTGGCAATAATTGCTTTTGCTCCTCAACAAAACCCACCACTTCACCCAATGTGCCGTTTATATAGCCGTTTTCCATGTTATTTTTAACAAACATCACTTTTGCACCCAGTTTTAAAACTAATTTTTCGGGGGCGCGTACATTGGCTGTTAAGGTTTGCACCAGTTTTTCGTTGCCTTTAACCTCAGCCATAAATACTTTTTGCTCACGCTCCAAACTGGCTAAATGACGTTGGTTAATTTGCTCTACATCAACATTATGCGTAAACAAGCGCGTAATATCAGCTTCTAGGGTGTGAGTGCGTGTTGCTTGTAATTGCTCAATGCTACTTTGTGAAACGTTTTGCACTCTAATTTCATTTAAAATTGTATTTAAAACATTATTTTGCTGACGATGCTGCTCGCTTAAATAACAAATATTAAATTTGGCTTCTTGCCATGCAGACGACATAAAACAAAACTTGTCGCGGTTGCTTTCTTTGCTTTTGCTTACAGGTGGCAATTGAAAAAAATCGCCTGCCACAATCACTTGCAAACCACCAAAAGCCGCGCTTGTTTGTTTAAAAAACTTGAGTACCTGATTAACCATGCCAAGTTGTTTGCCATGCAACATCGATACTTCATCAATAATCAATACTTCGGCTTTTTCTAAATTATCACGCAAGTATTTGCGCTCAAACATCCACGTTAAATCATCATCATCTAAGCTGTCTTTAATGCCTATACCCGACCATGTATGAATTGTCATGCCGTTCATATGTGTTGCGGCTATACCTGTAGAGGCCGTTACGGCAACAGGCACTTTACGGGCGCGTAAATAATGAATGTATTGATTAAGGGTGTAGGTTTTTCCTGCACCTGCCGAGCCTGTTAAAAAGACATTTTGGCCTGATTTAAGAATATTAAGCGCGGTAGATTGTTTCATAAATTAACAGTTATTAGAGCATTAAAAGACGTTCTATAGCTTACGCGATTTTGGCTAAATATTCATGCACCCAAAAACATTACAAAAAATAGCATTTGTATAAATATATGGTAATATAAATATAAGATACCATGATGACCTAGAGATAACGCCATGACTAGCTTTAAACTCGACCCAAAAATACGCGCCAAACTCACCCAAAAGTCAAACGTAATGGGTAGCCTAGCCTTGGCCAAAGATTGGAGCTTAATTGTATTTGCGTTTGGCTTGAGCTTTTTGTGGCCTAATCCACTTAGCTTTGTGGTGTCGATGATTTTATTAGCAGGTGCGCAAGTAGGACTGTCTATTTTGATGCACGATGCTTCGCATAGAGCCTTGTTTAGCAAAGAAAAAACAAACGATTTTGTAGGTGAATATTTATGTGCTTTACCCACGTTTAACAGTTTGGCAGGCTACAGAGCGTATCATATGACGCATCATCGTTTGGCAGGCACAAAAGACGATCCCGATTTACACATGACCCAACAATACCCTGTTAGCAAAGCCAGTTTACGGCGCAAAATTGTTCGTGACCTGAGTGGCTTAACAGGCATTAAAAGTTTGATTGGTTTATTGGGTATGAAGTGTGGTTATTGGAAGTATGCACTTAATGGATTAACCGAACGTGTTAGTTATCAAAAGCCACAAACTTGGCGCAATTATGCTAAATATTTTTATTTTAATCATGGGTTTATATCTATTGCTTGGCAAATTATAATATGGGCAGTGTTATATAGCTTAGGTAATGGTTGGTTGTTTTTATTATGGGTTGGCGCGTATTTAATCCCGTTTCCGCTATTTTTACGGGTACGACAAATTGCCGACCATGCTGTGGTAGAGGATATGCTCAGCACCAATCCTTTGCTTCATGCACGTAGCTCAAAGGCCAATTGGCTCGAAAAACTGCTTATTGCGCCGCATCACGAACACTATCATTTAGAGCATCATTTTTTGGCCACTGCTCCGAGTTGGAATTTACCTAAATTACACGCTATTTTAGTTAAAGAAGGTGTTATTCCTCCTACCAATCAGGCCAGTGGTATTATTGATGTGTTAAAACGAGCGACGCAAATGCCATGAAAATTAATGCCAAACACTTGATTTTAGATTTACTGTTAGCGTTTAACCAAGCCCTATGCGCCAAAGATGCAATTGCAGCTTGTCGCTTATTTGGAGTGAGTGAGAACAGCGTTCGGGTTGCGTTGGCTCGTTTATCTGCCGAAGGTTTAATTGAGGCCGAAGAACGCGCCAATTATCGTTTAAGTGCCTCTGCGCTTACTTTAGCGGGCGATGTAGCTACATGGCGCACCGCCGAACAGCGTATCAAATCATGGGACGGTACTTATTTAGCGGTATTTTCGGCAAGTTTAGGACGTACTAACCGCACCGCGTTGCGTAAACGCGAACGCGCTCTACAGTTATTAGGTTTTAAAGAGTTGCAACAAGGGCTACATGTACGCCCTAATAACATCGAACACGATATTAATAGTGTCCGCAAACGACTTTATAATCTTGGTTTAGAGTCTGAAGCCATTATTTTTATAGCACATGAGTTTAATGCACACACAGAACAACAAATTCATGCCTTATGGGACACAGACGCGCTTAATCAAAATTATCAACAACTGCATCAACAAATGGCCACTTGGTTATTACGCGCCCAGAGTTTAGAACCCCAAATTGCTGCGCGTGAGTCTTTTGTATTAGGCAGCAAAGCCATTAAACAAGTCGTGTTTGACCCGTTGTTGCCTGAGCCTTTGGTAGATGTAAAAGCACGTCATGCCTTTGTTGAAATGACACGCCATTTTGACCAAGTAGGACATCAAATATGGCGCGATGTGATTGGCAATTAGCGACAGATAAAAAGAAGCGTGCTAAGATTAAACACTGCATTTATATATTGACTACATTTACCATGATTACTATAGAAATCACTAACTTAGACGAATTAGTTAAAGAACATCGCGGCCCTTTAACTGCCATGCTTGGCAAAATTGTAGCCGATGTTGAAGGCGAGGTCGAAAAAATTGTCATTGAAGAAATTCGTAATGAATTTGAACGACGCGGTATTCGTGCTAATTTTTGTAGCATCGAAGGTATTCATTTAAGACGTATTATGACATCTTAAATCTTGTAATTGTTCCTCCCCTTTTACAAGGGGAGGCTAGGTGGGGTTAATTTCGCACCCCCTCTAAATCGTTGGCACAAAACGCGCAATCACCTTACCTACGCCAGCAGCAAACATTGGCATTTGTATGACTTGCGCCTCTGCTACACTAAAACCAGCAATATGCTGCACCGACTCACCTGTTAATAACGCCGCCAAGCTGGCCACTATGGGCATATGGCATACCACCGCAATCGTGGCCGACTCAGGCAACAACAACTCATCCAACCATTCAAAAGCAGCTTGAGGACTATTATCAGGTGTAATTTGATCACACGTAGTCATTGGAATATCAAATACCTGTGCGACATGATATGCCGTTTGTTGGGCACGTTTGTACGGACTCACAATTAAAGCATCTAACTGATAACCTTGATTAAGCAACCAAGCCGCCGTTTGTTGCGATTGGTGTTCGCCCTGCGTCGTTAACATTCGACTGGCATCATCACTGGCAAATGACTCAGCTTGGCCATGACGTATTAAAATTATATTCATTAATTTATCACCGATTTGGTAAAACAAACTCGACATCACTACGTTGGCCACTATCCATCATGTTAGCAACCACCTCAATAATAGGCCGTTCATTATAAATAATGTCATATAAGCCTGACACAATGGGCATATAAACACCCAGTTTATCGGCTTGTTGTTTAACTTGTTGAATGGTGTTAATGCCTTCGGCGGTTTGCTCTAAGTCGGCAATAATATCGGCTAATTTTTTACCCGAACCTAATGCAAAACCCACCTGATAATTTCGGCTTAAAGGTGAACTACAGGTAGCAAATAAATCACCTACGCCTGCCAAACCTAAAAAGGTTAACGGGTTTGCACCCAACTGCACCGCAAAACGACTCATTTCGGCTAAGGCGCGTGTTAATAGCATACTGCGCGTGTTTTCACCCACTTTTTGTGCTTGTGCCATGCCTGTCGCAATAGCGTAAATATTTTTGAGCGCACCACTTAACTCAACACCATAAATATCGGTATTGGCAAACACTCTAAAATATGTACACGCTAACACTTGATGTGCAAGGGCACGTAATTCGGGGTCTAAACTGGCAATCACTGTACCTGCGGGCATTTTAGCGGCAATTTCTTTGGCTAAATTAGGCCCACTTAAAACCCCCAAACGTGCATCGGGTACTTCTTCCCTAATAATTTGGCTCATTAAAGAAAATGTCCCCGCCTCTATGCCTTTGGTCATGCTAATTAGCATTTGTTTGGGCTGCAAAAACGGCTTAGCGGCTTGTACCACCTGCCTAAAGCCTTTACTTGGAATAGCCACAAAAACCAAGTCTGCTTCACTGACTGCTTGACCTAAATCGGTACTAAATTGCAAATCAGGGTGCAAACTAAAGCCCTTTAAATAACGGGTATTTTCGTGCGTGGCCTGCATTTCGGCAACTAGCTCGACATCACGCAACCATTGTGTCGTTAAACAACCATTACTAGCCGCTAAGTTAGCAATGACCGTACCAAAACTTCCACCACCTAAAATAGCAACACGCGGTTTAGCCGTTGTCATAGTTAATCCATCAAAAATTTGAGTATTAAAACAAGATAACAAAATCAGATTGTTTAGGCAAAATAAAGGGCGCATTGCGCCCTTATAGTCAGTCTTTGCACTAACTTAACCCCACCTAGCCTCCCCTTGAAAAGGGGAGGAATACCACAAATCCTATAAGATGTTAGGTTTGTGAAAAGTCTACCCCTGATAAGGGGGAGATTTAGAGGGGGTCAACGCTCAGAATTAAGCCAATTCCATCAACAAGCTATTTAAGCGTTTAACATAAGCGGCTGGGTCGGCCAATGTACTACCTTCGGCCAAGGTTGCTTGGTCAAGCACCACTAACGCTAAAGACTCAAAACGGCTATCATCGGTGGTGCTATTTAAACGTGCCATTAACGGATGACTCGGGTTAATTTCGAGGGTTGGTTTCGATTCGGGTAGTTTTTGGCCACTCGCTTCTAACATTTGACGCATTGCCGCACCTAAATCGTATTGACTACGCACCAAACACGCAGGAGAATCGGTTAAACGTTGTGTTGCTTTAACCGCTTGCACTTTGTCGCTCAAGATTTTTTGTAAACGCTCAACCAAAGGCTGACTGCTTTCTTGCAAGGCTTCTTCGGCTTTTTTGTCTTCTTCGCTGCTTAGGCTACCTAAGTCTAAATCACCTTTGGCCACATGCTGAAAGACTTTACCGTCAAACTCTGTTAAATGAGTCATTAACCATTCATCTAGACGGTCGGTTAATAACAACACTTCTACGCCTTTTTTACGAAACACTTCTAAATGTGGGCTTTGGCTTGCGGCAGTAAAACTTTCGGCAGTCAAATAATAAATCTTCTCTTGGCCTTCTTTCATGCGTGACACATAATCTGCCAACGCTACAGATTCAAGCGCATCACCCGATTGTGTTGAGGCAAAACGTAATAATTTTAAGACTTTATCTTGGTTGGCTTGGTCTTCGGCTACGCCTTCTTTTAACACGCTACCAAATTGCGCCCAGCAAACCGCATAATCTTCAGGCTTGCTTTCAATCATGCTGCTTAACATATCTAAGGCACGACGTGTTAACGCTGACTTCATGCTGTCAACGACTTTACCCGCTTGTAACAACTCACGCGATACGTTTAATGGCAGGTCGTTGGAGTCCACAATACCTTTGATAAAACGCAAGTACATCGGCAAAAACTGTTCGGCATCGTCCATAATAAAGACACGTTGCACATACAGTTTTAAACCACGCACACCATCGCGCTGATATAAATCTTGTGGCGCACGTTTAGGCACAAATAACAATGAAGTATATTCGAGTTTGCCTTCAACTTTATTATGATTCCACGCTAAGGCGTTGTCGTAATCGTGAGAAATATGCTTGTAAAAACCTTGATACTCGTCATCTGAAATATCATTACGTGGCCGTGTCCATAAGGCAGCCGCTTTGTTGACAGTTTCGTAATCACCTACTTCTTCTTTGCCTTCTTCTGTCCACTTTTGCTCACGCATACACACAGGAATGGCAATGTGTTCGGCATATTTATGAATAATGCCTTTTAAGCGATATGCATCGGCAAACTCTTCTTGTGTAGGGCGTAAATGTAAAATAATGGTTGTACCACGGTCGGCTTTTTCAATCGCTTCTACATTAAACGCGCCTTCGCCCTCAGACTCCCACTTTACGCCTGCACTTGCGTCATCACCTGCACGACGTGTTAATACTTCAACGCGTTGCGCGACCACAAAAGAAGAGTAAAAACCCACGCCAAATTGACCAATGAGTTGTGCATCTTTCTTTTGGTCGCCTGTTAAATTACTAACAAACTCAGATGTACCCGAACGTGCAATCGTGCCTAAGTTTTCGATGACCTCGGTGCGACTCATACCAATACCATTATCCCGAATGGTAATGGTTTTGGCTTCTTTATCAACATCAATATAAATTTTTAGTTCGCTGTCTTCACTCAACCATTCTGGGTGAGTTAAAGCTTCAAAACGCAATTTATCAGCAGCATCGGAAGCGTTAGAAATCAGTTCACGCAAGAAAATTTCGGGGTTGCTATATAGCGAATGAATCATTAAATGCAAAAGTTTAGAAACTTCTGTTTGAAAGCCTAAGGTTTCTTTTTGTGCGGTATCAGTCATGTTAAAGGACTCCTCTAAATAATATGAGTGTAATGTCCTTCAACATGGGGTTTAGTAAGCCAACTTCAAGGGTAGGATGGGCAATTTGGTACGCGCGACGAAATACGTTGATAATACGTTTTTATGCCGTTTAGCTCCTCAATCACCAGTTGGTCAGAATTAAGCCACTCCACTTTATTGTCATCAATAGGCCATAAATGGCTATTATTAAACCATAAAATATGATCAAGGCTTGGACTGCTCCATACGCCTTGATAAGAATCCTCATTTTGAGGCAGTTTACTTTCTAGGCTTTTGTCATCAATCTTAAAATCACCATAAGCCGTCAACTCAATCGCAAACGACAAATTATCACCGCGCTTGGCTTGCCAACGTCCAACCCATTGGCAAGGCGTGTGAGGCTGTACCATTTGATACAATCGCTCTGGGTCTAAATACCACCATACAACGGCATTAGTACGTTGTTTTAAACACATCACAAACGAAGCGACATTTTTTTTATCTATGGCTTCGCCCAAAGAAATACCCATCACCTGACTACAAACTTCCATGTTCTGTAGTAACTTGGTATGGGCATAACCTTTAAAAAAAGACCACACAAACCAAGAAAACGGAATCCAAAAAGCCACACTTAAAAACACACGCAAATTACGACTCATACTGGCTCACTATTTTTGCGATACATTGTCTTGGCAACTTGCATCTAATGGCGTATGCCTAAAGAAAAAAACTTGTTTGTCGGTTAGAATATTAGACAACATAAAATGTTTGTCACTTAACCATTCAATTTTATATTCATTAATTGGCCAAAAATATTCATCATCAAAAAATTGTATTGCTGTTTGCTTGTTTACCGAACTCCAGATGCCCGTTTTTTGAATGATGGTTTTTTGGTTGGTATGAGCCATAAGCATAGGTTCTATAAAAAAATGACTATTTGGCTCAATGGTTAACCAATACTCTTTGTAGCCTTCGGACACATGCCATTTGCCAATAAATTCACATTGCATTTTGGGCTGTGCATATTGATATAAACGCTCTTCGCGCATAATTTTACTAGTAAAAAAATTGCCTTTACTTTTGAGGCAACCCACAAAGGCGGCAACATCACGTGGGGCTTTATTTTGTGCACTAATAGGAATTTGAGCCAAACAACTACTAAAGTTTTGTTCGAACTTAGATGTGACATAGCTATAGGTTAAACTAAAAAACAAGGCAATTACCAAAGGGATATAAATAATAAAGCGTAAAAACCACCGAAAATTACCACTCATCGCACTCTCCTTAATAGCCTTGCCTGGTAAAATCAAGCATTGGCGATGATATTTGTTATTGTGTTTATTTGCTTAAATACTTGGTTGCGGCCTCTAAACCATTTAGGGTTAGCGGATACATGTGCTCTTCTAACAACTTACGAACATGCACAATAGATTGTGTATGCTGCCATGCACGTTCTGGCTCTGGATTTAACCACACCACTTTTTGAAAGTGCTGTGTTAAACGCTGCATCCAAACCGCACCTGATTCTTCATTAAAATGCTCTACTGAACCACCTGCCGATAACACTTCATAAGGCGACATCGTGGCATCACCTACAAAAATTACTCTATAATCATTACCATACTTATGGATAATATCCCAAACGGGCAAACGCTCCGACCAACGGCGATTATTATCTTGCCATACACTTTCGTAAATAAAATTATGAAAATAAAAGTAATGTAAATGCTTAAATTCGCTACGCGCAGCCGAAAACAACGACTCACAAACCTCAATATGCGGATCCATTGAGCCGCCCACATCAAAAAAAATCAGCACTTTGATGCGGTTTTTTCGCTCGGCAACTAATTTAATATCTAATAAGCCGCCTTTGTGTGCGGTTGATTTAATGGTATCGGCAATGTCTAACTCATCTTCTACACCTTGACGTGCAAAACGACGCAAACGTCGTAACGCCACTTGTAAATTGCGTGTGCCTAACTCTATTGAATCATCTAAATTTTTAAATTCGCGTTTTTCCCATACTTTGACGGCAGTTTTGTTACGCGACGGCCCCGCCAAACGAATACCCTCAGGGTTAGAACCATAAGCTCCAAACGGTGACGTACCGCCTGTACCTACCATTTTATTGCCGCCCTGATGGCGCTTGTGCTGCTCTTGCATACGCTTTTCAAATTCTTCCATGAGTTTTTCGAGTGAACCCATTTTTTCGATTTGAGCAAGTTCTTCGGGAGATAAGTTTTTTTCGATTTCTTTACGCAACCAGTCGTCTGGAATCGCAGCATTGGCTAAAGGATTAGCCATACTTTCTACACCATCAAAAAAATCTTTAAACGCACGGTCAAACTTATCAAAATGTTTTTCATCTTTTATTAAACAAATACGCGCCAAACGATAAAACTCTTCACCGTCAGCAAAAACCAAACCTTGCTCTAGGGCATTAAGTAAATCTAAATACTCTCGAATAGAAACAGGTACTTGATATTTTCTAAGTGTATAAAAAAGCTGCGTAAGCATTAAACGTTTCTCCATCTGCTAACAAAAATCAGATGCTATGGTGTTTTTAGTAGATATTGCAGCGCACAGGCACATTTTACAAACGAAATGTGATGATGAATGCGAATTTTAAAAGACCAACAATATAACAAATTAAAGACGGATAACTGATTGTTAATAATTTAATGTTGATTATAGGCATTGATGCCAATACTTTAGAAGTCTAAGCCGCTAAAATAGTCATCAATCATACGTCATCTTGCAAAAAAATGACCATACCTACCTTTGCAATCAGCTGACTGCATTCTTACTAGAGGTATTATCTGAACACCTTATTTGTCTTATTGATTGGTGCGGTTTTATTGGTTCTTATTTTTGACTTTACCAATGGCTTTCATGATGCGTCAAATATGTTAGCCACGTTAATTGCATCACGCGCAATGAACCCTACTCAGGCCGTGGTTATTGTGGCTTTTTTTACCTTATTAGGCCCTATATTAGGCGGAACAGCCGTTGCCGATACCATTGGTGGTATTGTTAACATTCAATCACTCCCCAAAGTTGATGCGCTTATTATTGTGTTATGTGGTGTGGCAGGAGCTATTGCATGGAATTTAATTACATGGTGGTTGGCTATTCCCTCCTCCTCCTCACATGCGTTAGTTGGCGGCTTAACAGGTGTTGTTATGCTGAGTTCTGGAAGCCAAGATGTGGTATGGGGTATTGATGCCTTAAAACAAGGACATTTTGAGGGGGTTGTTAAAGTGCTTGCTGCATTATTGATTTCACCCATTATTGGTTTTATAGCAGGCTTTATACTACATCGTTTTATGCTGTTTTTACTTCGTAGTGCGACCCCTGAGGTTAATATTCATTTAAAACATGGCCAGTGGCTAACAGCCAGTGCCTTGGCATTTTCTCATGGCGCAAATGATGCTCAAAAAGGCATGGGCATTATTACCTTGTGTTTATTTTTGGCGGGTTATATTAACGAGTTTAGCGTGCCTATGTGGGTCATCATTCTTAGCGCATTATCTATGACAATTGGCACCCTGTTAGGCGGATGGCGCATTGTACGCACAGTGGGTTTTGGCATTTATAAACTACGAGCCTTACATGGGCTTAATACCCAATTAACCTCGGCAGGGGTGATTTTTGCTGCTTCTTTATTTGGTGGGCCTGTCTCTACAACACATGTGGTGAGTACCGCCATTATGGGCATTGGGGCATCCGAACATCCTCGGGCAGTGCATTGGGCAAAAGCTAAAGAAATCTTATTAACATGGGTGTTAACCTTACCTTGTGCGGCGGCTTTGGCTTGCGTCATTTATTCTATTGTAAATTATCTTATTTAATTATTTTACGAGGTACGACTTGAGCAACTCCCCAACACCTCCACTACTAAAGCGTTTAATTGAGCGTGTATTTCCACCTACTGTTGATTTTTATGAATTAATTAACGAACAATGTCGTTTAGTTGAAAATGGAACAGCGGCATTAGTTGACTTTATGAAAACCAATAATGCAGAGTCGGCTAATAAAGTCAAAGAGTTGGAGCATCAAGGCGACCAACTTAAACTACACCACTTAGATAAACTACATCGTGCTTTTTCGACCCAAATGGACAGAGAGGATATTTATCGTGCCTTTGCTGCGATTGACGATATATTAAACTATGCCAAAACAACCGTTAAAGAAATGCAGGTTTTGGGACTAAAACCCGATGAGCATACCTTAGCGATGGCACAACTAATGAATGAAGGAATGCACGCTTTAACTCAAGGATTTACAAAACTCAAAAAACAACCCTTAGCGGCAGAGGCAGACGCAATAAAAGCCCACAAAACCGAACGAACCACCGAAAAAATCTACCGTAAGGCATTAGCTGAGTTATTTGACCCGTCTCATTATGTGCAAACCCTTACCGATGCACAGCGTTTAGACGCTGCTGCCTTAACTGTTTTGATTGCTTCAGAAAATAAAAGTGTGCAAGACCAAGCGATTGCCTCAAGCGTGGGTTTTGTTTTAGAAATTCTTAAACGACGCGAAGTTTATAGGCATATGTCAAATGGTGCCGACCGTATCGCGTTTGCCAGCGAAGTTTTACATGACATGATTGCTAAAAATGCCTAATGACTGAATTTATTTTTAACGCAAAAAAAAGCCCCAACACAGTTAAGTGTTGGGGCTTTTAAAATTTGGCGGTGAAAGAGGGATTCGAACCCTCGGTACGCTATTAACGTACACACGCTTTCCAGGCGTGCGCCTTAAACCACTCGGCCATCTCACCAATCTTGTTATAGACTAACAAGGCGCGCAAGAATATCGTACTTCTCTTTAAAAATCAAAATTATTTTTATTTTTTGGCTCAATAAAGCAGTGTTACACTACGCACTTATTATCCCCTAATGCTTATTACCTCATTAGTGTAGGTAGAGAGTTTTATTTATGAGTCAGCCACATAGCCAGCAAACCCCAATACATCTGTTAACACTCGGGGCATTAGGCATAGTCTTTGGGGATATTGGTACTAGCCCTTTATACGCGCTCAAGGAATGCTTTCATGCTAGTCATGGATTAGCCATTACACACGCTAATATCTTAGGTTTGTTGTCCGTTATTTTTTGGTCTATTACCTTAATTGTCTCGATTAAATATATTGCCTTTATTATGCGTGCCGACAACAATGGCGAAGGCGGCATCATGGCCTTGCTCGCATTAAGTCTGCGTAATCAAAATATTAGCCCTTGGCAACGCATAACCTTGGTGAGTATTGGTTTGTTTGGGGCGGCACTGTTTTTTGGTGATGGTATTATTACTCCTGCTATTTCGGTGTTGTCGGCCGTAGAAGGCTTAAAGCTTATTACGCCTGTATTTGACCCCTATGTTATTCCTATCACTATTGGCGTATTAGTGTCTTTATTTGTCATTCAACGACATGGCACAAGCTCGGTGGGTAAACTCTTTGGCCCTGTTATGCTGTTGTGGTTTAGCGCACTAGGCATACTAGGTGTGATTAACATTGCCCAATACCCTGCTGTGCTGCATTTAATCAACCCCTTTTGGGCAGTACAATTTATTGTCAACCAACCTACGGTCGCTTTTATTACCTTAGGCGCAGTCGTGTTAACCGTCACAGGTGGTGAAGCATTATATGCCGATATGGGACATTTTGGCCGCAAACCGATTCGTTATGCGTGGTTTGGTTTGGTTTGCCCTGCACTTATTCTTAACTACTGTGGGCAAGGCGCGTTATTACTCACTCACCCAGAAGCAGTCGAAAATCCTTTTTATCAATTAGCCCCTAGTTGGCTGATTGCCCCCTTAATTATATTGGCCACACTCGCCACCGTGATTGCCTCACAAGCCGTTATTTCGGGCGTGTTTTCGATTGCGCGTCAAGCCATGCAATTAGGTTATTTACCTCGTTTTGAAGTTTTACACACCTCTGCCAAAGAAATTGGTCAAATTTATATTCCTGCCCTTAATTGGTTATTGTTAGGCTCAATTATTGTTTTAGTCTTAATGTTTAAATCATCAAGTAATTTGGCAGCTGCCTATGGTATTGCCGTAACCATGACCATGATTTGTGACACTATTTTAGCGGCTTTTGTGGCTGTGACTATTTGGGGCTGGTCAAAAAAATTAGCCTTATTAGTAGCACTACCGTTGTTATGTTTAGATTTTGCTTTTTTTGGTGCAACCTCGTTAAAGTTTTTGCAAGGTGGTTGGTTTCCTGTATTGATTGGTATAAGTGCTTTTACCGTGATGATGACATGGAAGCGTGGCCGCGAAATTTTGTTTGCAAAGCTCAACAAAGAAACCATGCCGCTTAATTTATTTGTTAATAGTATTGGCGCGGGGTCTATACAAACCATTGAGGGGACAGCCGTATTTATGACGGGTTCACATCAATCTGTACCTCATGCCCTGCTTCATAATATTAAGCACAATAAAATTTTACACTCACGTAATATGCTGCTTACCCTACACACCCAAGATATTCCCACAGTTACCAAACAAGACCGCTTAAAAATAGAGCAAATTTCACCTAACTTTTGGCTTATTACTGGTTATTATGGCTTTAAAGAACAGCCTGATGTACCTGAGTTATTAGCCTTGTGTGAGCCACACGGTTTAAGCTTTGATATGATGGACACGAGCTTTTTCTTATCGCGTGAACGTTTAATTCCGCGTGTTGAAGGTGGCATGGCACCGTGGCGTGAGCTATTATTTGTGGCTATGTCACGTAATTCAGCTTCTGCGACCGATTTTTTTCAAATTCCGACCAATCGTGTAGTAGAACTTGGGACACAAATTGAGTTATAAAGAGAGGCGTGTACTTACGTCTCATTTTGTTGTTTAATGTGTCAATTCTAACTTTGTCGTGTATTTGTGTTTTATCAATACATACTTGGTTTTTGAATTGGCACAAACGGGACTTTTACAAAACACACGCGTTTTGTAAATAAATAAGCGATAACCGCGTAAGTCCTCATAAAGTTTTAAATTAATAACAGTAAAACTAATAAAAAAGAGTATGTTTCAATGGCTAATAATTCTAAAAACTTTACCAAAATCGGCATTTTTTATGATGGTAACTTTTTTCTTCACGTCAGTAATTACTACCAATATTATCATCCGCGTAAATCGCGAATTAGCATTTCAGGTTTACACGAATATATTCGCCACCGTGTCGCTGCCGAAGAAAATACCGATGTACGTTATTGCCACATTGTAGATGCTCACTATTTTAGAGGTCGTTTACGCGCCCAAGATGCCGAGCAACGCGACCTATTACTTAAAGAGCGTTTGTTTGATGAAGTCTTAATGCGTGAGGGTGTAACCACACATTATCTTCCACTTGGACCTGATGGCGAAAAAGGCATTGATGTCTGGTTAGCCTTAGAGGCTTATGAGCTATCTATTTATAAGCAGTTTGACGTTTTAGTATTGGTAGCGTGTGATGGTGATTTCCGCCCTCTACTGCGTAAACTAAACACCGTAGGCACACGCGTTATGCTGTTAGCATGGGACTTTGAATACACCGACCGTCATAATGTACAAAAACTGACTCGTACTGCCCAAGTGTTATTAGACGAAGCCACCTACCCCGTCTTAATGCACCAAATTATTGATGACCGCTCATTAAGAAATGACCAACAAATCAATAAGTTATTTTTATATCCTAAAGATGAACAAGCGATTCTTAATTCCATTAGTTATGGCACACCTATTCCTGTTGCTTCTTCAACTACTACGCCCACAACCAATAATGTAGCACCCGTTGCCGTAAACAACGAAAATCGCAGCGAAGGCATTATTCAAAGTTTAAAAGAAGGTGGTTTTGGTTTTATTACGCCTGATGAAGATATGGAAAATATCTTTTTTCATTTTAGCGAAGTCAAAAACCGTAACTTTTCTGAATTACGTTTAGGCGATAGAATTACCTATATTTTAGGACGTAACGAAAAAGGCTATTGTGCAACCAACATCATGGCACAAGGTGCAGAACAGCCTTTTTTACCTGAATCAGCTTATGATGATGAACCATTTTTAATTTATGATGATGAGGCTGATTTGTAATCTTAAAGTGTGTAGCCGCGTGTGAAGCGCAACGAAACACGGGATTAATGACTTTTGTCACGATTTTCCTGTATTTCGCTATACTGCATACAGGCTACAAAACAACCCCAACATAAACACAAACGTACCCTGAGCCTGTCGAAGAGAAGAGTTACGCTTCTTTTACAAACAACACATCCCACACGCCATGACCTAAATTTTGGCCACGCACTTCAAATTTAGTTAAAGGTCTATACGCTGGACGTGGTGCAAACTGCCCTTTACCCGTTAAATTTTTAAAACCTTCGCTTTGTTCTAAAATCTCTAACATCCAATGCGCATAATGCTCCCAATCGGTTGCGGCATGAAACACACCGCCCACTTTAAGCTTTTGGCGAATTAGCTGCATATTATGTGTTTGTACAAAACGACGTTTATGATGCTTCTTTTTTGGCCACGGGTCGGCAAAATACAGTTGTACGGTATCAATACTCTCGTTGCTAAAATAATTTTCTAGCATCAATAACGCATCACCATCTATCACTCTTAAATTGGTTAATTTACGCTCACCTGCTTCAAAACAAATTTGCGCCAAACCATTAGGATGAATTTCGATACCAATAAAATCGCGTTCAGGAGCAGCTAAAGCCATGTCTATTAAAGAAAACCCCATGCCAAAACCAATTTCGACCGTTAAAGGCGCAACGCGACTAAACACAGCTTGTGGGTCAAAGCGTTGGTTTTGAGGGTCTAGTAAATAATACTCACCATATTCATCAATCCCTTTTTGCTGCGACACGGTAAAAGCCGATGAACGACGCATAAAAGTCATAATACGGCGTGGATATTCTTGTTGAGGAGCTAATTCAGTCATTTAAAAAAACTTACCTTCTAAGGGACTTGAGGCAGTAGCATATAATTTTTTGGGCATACGACCCGCTAAAAAAGATTCTCGCCCTGCTTCTACGGCTTTTTTCATGGCTGATGCCATTAAAATAGGATGTTGAGCTTTGGCAATGGCGGTATTCATTAATACCCCTGCACAGCCTAATTCCATCGCAATCGCGGCATCGGAGGCGGTGCCTACCCCTGCATCAATAATAATTGGCACGTTGGCTTGTTCCATAATAATGCGTAAATTATACGGGTTAATAATGCCTAAGCCTGAGCCAATTAAACTACCTAAAGGCATCACGGCAATACAGCCCATTTCTTCGAGTTGTTTAGCAATAATGGGGTCATCTGAGGTATAAACCATAATATCAAAGCCATCTTTTACTAAAATCTCGGCGGCTTTAAGGGTTTCTACCACATTAGGATATAGCGTTTTTTCGTCACCCAAGACTTCTAACTTAACCAAATTATGGCCATCTAGTAACTCACGCGCTAATCTACAAGTACGCACCGCATCTTCGGCGGTATAACAGCCTGCGGTATTTGGCAAAATGGTATATTTATTAGGAGGAAGTACCTCTAACAAATTAGGTTCATTAGGATTTTGACCAATATTAGTACGACGTACTGCCACCGTGACAATTTCTGCGCCACTGGCTTCAATCGCTAAGCGTGTTTCTTCTAAATCTTTATATTTACCTGTACCCACCAACAAACGCGATTGATAACGACGACCTGCTAACTCAAAAACATCAGTCATAATAAAGATCCTTAAATAACTTAACTTTAGCCCTCACCCCAAGCGAGGGAGTTCTCTCTCCCTTTGGGAGAGAGCTAGAGTGAGGGTAAATCTGCATTCATATACGTACAATCAACCGCCACCAATAGCATGAACCACTTCCACCACATCACCCTGTTTTAACACGGTAGAAGCATGTTGGCTTTTTGGTACAATATCTTGATTTAATTCAACCGCCACACGACGACCAACGATGTCCAATAACACTAATAGCTCGCTAATCGTAGTTGCTTCGGCAATATGGCGTAGCTCACCGTTTACTTGTATTTGCATCAACTATATTCCTTTGTGCCATGCACTATAAGCCAACCACAACCAACCCACAATAAAGGCTGTACCACCAATCGGGGTAATTGCGCCAAACCAACGCGGCGCACCTAAGGTCATGGCATATAAAGAACCCGAAAAAACAACAATACCAATTTGTAATGCCCATGCACTGCCTTTTGGAATAGCTAATTGGGGTTGTGCCGCGATTAACGTGCCAAGTATTAACAAAGCCAAGGCGTGATATACATGATATTCAACACCTGTATGCCACCATGCTAATTGTTCAACGGTGACTTTATTTTTTAAGCCATGCGCGCCAAATGCCCCTAGCATCACGGCAATGGCCATATTAAGCGCACCTAAAAAAACAAACATCATAAAAAATCCTACAAAAACAAACGCCGCACTAAAAAGCGCGGCGTTACCACTATAGGACTTACGCGGTTATCGCTTATCTGCTCACATTTCAACCGTTATTAACGGTTTTATGCTCACAAAACGCGCTAATCTCGGTGAGATGCCTAAGTCCTGAGTATGACACGATTTTAAGCAGCAACAGAGAGCGCGGCTTTAATTTTATCCATGGCGTTTTTTTCGAGTTGGCGAATACGCTCGGCAGACACACCATATTCGGCAGCCAACTCATGCAAGGTGGCTTTGTCTTCTGACAACCAACGCCGCGCCAAAATCTCGCGTGAGCGGTCATCTAAGCGATTCATTGCCGTCATTAAACGCTCGGTATTGTTATCTTCCCAATCACTGTCTTCTAACTGACGTGCAGGGTCATAACGATTATCTTCAAGATAATAGGCAGGTGCTTGATGTTGCTTGTCATCCTCATCATCTAAATGCGCTTCAAAAGAGGCATCAAAGGCCGATAAACGCCCTTCCATCTCAAAAACTTGAGCCGACGTTACGTTTAAGACTTCGGCAATAGACTCTGCTTCAACATGGGTTAAGCCATGGCTACCTTTTTTAAGGCTACGCAAGTTAAAAAATAATTTACGTTGCGCTTTGGTTGTAGCAACTTTAACAATACGCCAGTTTTTAATCACAAACTCATGAATTTCGGCTTTAATCCAATGCACAGCAAACGATACCAAACGCACGCCCATGCTTGGGTCAAAACGCTTAACGGCTTTCATTAAGCCGACGTTACCTTCTTGAATTAAATCGCCTTGTGGCAAACCATAACCTGCATAACTGCGGGCAATATGCACCACAAAACGTAGATGCGCTAAGACTAGCTGACGGGCTGCTTCGAGGTCTTGCTCATAAAAATAACGCTCTGCTAATTGGCGTTCTTCTTCGGCAGTGAGAATAGCAACCTGATTAACATTAGAAATGTATGCTCCTAGATTAACGCCAGGAACTGCGAGCGTCACAGGCACTAAACTGCGACTATTGCTCATGGTATATCTCCAATCAATTAAGTTTTTTGTGTAAGCAATACATACACTGCATTGCTTATCTCTTGATGATACCGCGATAGCCAGCCCTTGACCAGTCTGCAATGTGTGACTTTTATCGCGCTTGTGTAAACAATCTTTACAATGACTAGATTAAACCTACTTCTCGGTTTGAAACAACGCGGCCACAAATTCTTTAGCAATAAATGGCCGTAAATCGTCAATTTTTTCGCCCACACCAATAAAACGAATTGGCACATGACTACGGCTCGCAATATTAAACAACACACCGCCTTTAGCTGTTCCGTCTAATTTGGTAATGGTTAAGCCTGTTAAACCAACCACTTGGTCAAACTCTTGAACCTGATTTAGCGCATTTTGGCCTGTCCCTGCATCAACCACCAACATCACCTCATGTGGGGCTGTGGCATCTACTTTTTGCAACACACGCTTTACTTTACGCAACTCTTCCATTAAATGGCCTTTGTTGTGTAAACGCCCTGCGGTATCAACAATTAATACATCTGCCCCTTTAGCCTTAGCACTTTGTAGGGCATCAAAAGCCACCGAAGCCGAGTCTGCGCCCGTACTTTGTGCCACCACAGGAATACCGTTACGCTCACCCCATACTTGTAACTGTTCTACCGCTGCCGCTCTAAAGGTATCGCCTGCGGCCAACATCACTTTTTTGCCTTCAAACTGTAAACGCTTGGCGAGTTTGCCAATGGTGGTGGTTTTGCCTACGCCATTTACGCCAACCATCAAAATCACATAGGGCTTTTTAGAGGTATCTATTTGTAATGGTTTGACCCGCGGTGCAAGTAATTCGACCAACTCTTGTTGCAAGGCTTTATATAAACCATTGGAATACACTAATTCTTTACGCGACACACGTTCGGTTAAACGGTCAATAATGGTACGTGTGGCATCTATGCCCATGTCGGCAACTAACATTTGCGTTTCGATTTCTTCTAATAACTCATCGTCAATTTCTTTGCCGCCAATTAATAGCGTCACCATGCCATTAGAAAATTGCTCACGGGTACGCGTTAAACCCACTTTCATACGACCAAAAAAGGAGTCTTCCTGAGCAACTGGCTTTTCTTCTTCAATTGGCTCTACACTAGGCAATGTATGTGTAGCATCGACTAAGGCTTGAGTACGCGGGTTTTCGATAATTGGCACATCAACCGCAGGCAAACTTGGCAAGGTAACATCTGAGCTACCCTGCTCAAAATAAACAGGGTCATTAAGCCATTCTGTAGCGGCTGGACTTTCTATATTCGGAATAGTTGTTTGATTCGTTGAGCTTTCTTCTTTAGCATTTGCCCACGAAAACCATGATTTTACAGCAGCTTTTTGACTTGTTGGTTTATCTTGTTCAGACATATCGCTATCCACAATCCATCATCGGCACTACACATTTGCAAAAATGCAACCAAAAATGGGTTTTTGCGCGTATTGCCATACATTTAAAAAGATGCGCTATGCTACCATCTCTTGCTAAATCTCCCTATACAAAAAGACTCTTATGCGTAAACAATGGCTGATGTGTTTGTTATGGTTGCCACTTTCGGCCTTTGCCGCAGTGACCAACGAATTTACCTTAGATAACGGTTTAAAAGTGGTGGTACGTGAAGACCAACGCTCGCCTGTGGTTGTGGCTCAAGTGTGGTACAAAATTGGCTCAAGCTATGAGCAGTTTGGTAGTACAGGCTTGTCTCATGCCTTAGAACACATGATGTTTAAAGGCACGCCCAAAGTCCCTACAGGTGAATTTTCGCGCTTAGTGTCTTTTTTAGGCGGTGAAGACAATGCGTTTACCACCGATGACTATACGGCTTATTATCAGCTTTATAGCAACACACGCCTGCCCCTAGCTCTTGAGCTAGAAGCTGACCGCATGGTGAATTTAACGCTCGATGAAACCGAATTTAAGCAAGAAATTAAAGTCGTCATGGAAGAACGCCGCCAACGCACCGACGATAGTCCTCAAGGTTTAGCCTTTGAACGTTTTCAATCGGTAGCCATGCTCACCACGCCTACACGCAACCCAACTATTGGTTGGATGTCTGATTTAGAAAACATGAAAATTGACGATTTACGTCAATGGTATAAAAAATGGTATGCGCCTAACAATGCCACTTTAGTAGTGGTAGGTGATGTTAAAACTGAAGATGTTAAAAAATTAGCAACCCATTATTTTGGTAAAATTCCTACTCAAAACTTACCTGTGATGGCCGTATCTAAAGAGTTACGTGCCATTGGTGAGCGTCAAATCACCCTAGAACTGCCTGCTAAAGTGGCTAATTTGTATTTAGGTTTTAATGTGCCTAGTTTAACCAGTGCTACCAATCCTAAAGAAGTGTATGCCCTAAGTATGTTATTGGGTGTGTTAGACCAAGGTTTAAGCGCACGTTTAGAAAGCCGCTTAGTACGCGAAAAACGTATTTTATCGGCAGTTAATAGCGGCTATCGTCCGTTTAATCGCGGCGATACTTTGTTAACGATTACGGCAATTCCTGCTGAGGGGTTTAGCCTAGAACAAGCCAAAGCAGCCATTTTAGGTGAGGTTAACGCCCTTAAAACCGAAACCATTAGTGACAATGAACTTAAAACAGTTTATGCCTCGATTGTGGCCGATAACGTATTTAGTCAAGACTCGATTAGCTCTCAAGCCAATCAAATAGGAATGTTAGAGAGTTTAGGCTTAGGCTGGAAAACCTTAGATGACTACAACGCCCAACTGCAAACCATTAGCACCGATGATATTCGTCAAGTCGCCAAGCAATGGCTGATTCCTGCCAATATGACCACCCTATTTTTAAAGCCAACTGCCTTGGTGGTCGGAGAAGCCAAATGATTAAACCTCTATTACTTAGCTTAATTTTATGCACCTCATTAGCCTATGCCGAAGGTGGTGTCGTGACTGCGGGGCCGTTAACCTCCCTCGACAAATTAGAAAGTTACAAAAGTGTTAAAAACGCCGCCACGCCACGGCGTAGCATCGCTATTCAACAATGGCAAACGAGCAACGGCACAAAGGTTTTATTTGTAGCCGCCAACGAATTACCGATGGTAGATGTACGGGTATTATTTAATGCAGGCTCAGCGCGTGATGGCGAAAAATATGGTTTAGCCAGTTTAGTTAGTCGTATGTTAGACGAGGGTACGCCCACACGTAACACCGACCAAATTGCCAGTGCCTTTGAAAACTTAGGGGCTTCATTTAATGCAGCGTCTTACCGTGATATGTTTATTGTTGATTTACGTGTATTAAGTGAAAACAAATACTTAGAGCCAGCACTTGATGTATTTAGTGATGTTATTGCTCATCCTAGCTTTCCTGAAGAGCCGTTTAACCGTACTTTTGATGGTGCACAAATAGGGCAACAACAACGCCAACAATCCCCTTCTGCTCAAGCAAGTATTTTGTTTTATCAACATTTATATGGCAAGCATCCTTACGCTCACCCATCAAATGGCACACCCGAAAGCCTTAAAACCATTACTATCGATGACCTAAAAGCGTTTCATCAACGCTATTTTGTGGCACAAAATGCAACCATTGCCATTGTAGGGAATGTAGATACACAAGCGGCCAAAGCATTAAGTGAGAAAATTAGCACCAATTTGCCTCAAGGCACACCTGCCGAGCCTTTACCTAGTGGCATTACCTTAGAAAAAGCACAACATAAACATTTAGAGTTTCCGTCACAACAAACCCACATTATGATTGGTCAAGCCACGTTACGCCGTGACGACCCCGATTATGAAGCCTTATATGTCGGTAACGAAATTTTTGGTGGCGGTGGTTTTGGCAGTATGTTAATGAAAGAACTCCGCGAAAAACGTGGTTTAACTTATGGCGTGTACAGTGCGTTATCACCGATGCAGGTAGAAGGCCCTTTTAGCATTAGTTTATCGACACGTAATGACCAAGCCCAAGAAGCTCTCGCCCTGATTCGTACTAATCTACAAAACTTTTTACGCGATGGTGTGACCGATACTCAAGTACAAGAAGCAAAAGACAATATTTTAGGCAGTTTTCCGTTAAGCACCGCCAGTAACGGCAGCATTTTGGCTTATTTAGGCTCGATGGGATTTTATAATTTGCCGCTAGATTATTTAGACAGTTTTAATGAGCGTATTAATAAAGTCACTGCCGCACAAATTAAAACCGCCTTTCGTCAACATGTTAATCCTAATAAAATGTTGACTGTTACGGTAGGCCAAGGGGTTACGGTTGTTAAAAAATGAAAAAGCCTGCCACTAGCCAACTGCGTATTATTGGGGGTCAATGGAAGCGACGCTCACTGTCTTTTTTAGCGATTGATGGTTTGCGTCCTACACCAGACCGTGTGCGTGAAACCGTGTTTAACTGGCTACAATTTGATATTAGAGGCACACACTGCCTTGATATGTTTGCAGGCAGTGGTGCATTAGGGGCAGAAGCCTTATCACGCGGTGCAGATACGTGTATTTTTATCGAAAAAAATCCTGCCCAAGCCCAATACTTGCAACAATCTTTGCAAGCCTTTGGCTGCACACCTACTGTATTGGTAGGTGATAGTTTGCAATTACTTGCACAACAAAAAACACCCTTTGATGTGGTTTTTTTAGATCCGCCTTATGGCTTAAAACTTTGGCAAGCGGCTTGTGAACTGTTAGTAACACATCAACTTATTCATGCAAGTAGCTTGATTTATATAGAGTCTGATTGCGAATGGGCGAGCTTAAACTTGCCACCGCAATGGCACTGCTTAAAAACCACCAAAGCAGGCACAGTACATGGCTTTTTGGCGCAATATGAGTTTAACTTATGAAGTTTAGCCACCACTCTTCTCAAACTCCTTTTCCTAAAGGTTTTTTTCATAGTCCATTTAAACCTGCCCTTTTGCTTAAACACGCGCATTTACAAACTTTATTTGCCTCTGTTAATCGTCGTACACCACCTGCTATTACTCGGCAACGCAAACGTGTCAGCCTAGCCGATGGTGATTTTATTATTTTAGACTATAAAACACCTGCAACATTGGCTACTGAGGCTCCTTTGGTATTGGTGATTCATGGCTTAAGTGGTTCAAGTGATTCTCACTATGTAATTGGCTTACAAAACTCCCTCGCTGCACAAGGCTGGCCTAGTGTGGCAATGAATTGTCGCGGAGCAACTGAGCCTAATATGGCAACACGTGCCTATCATGCAGGAGCAAGTGATGATGTGATTGCAGTATTTAATCACCTGACTAAAAGCCAAAACCGAAATATTGTGATTGTTGGTTATTCTTTAGGGGGAAGCATGACCCTTAAAGCGTTGTCGGAGTTAGGTCAGCATCCACGCTTATTAGCAGGGGTTTCGGTATCTGCTCCCTTAGAACTTGAGCCATGCGCATATCGTTTAGACAGTGGCTTTTCGATGATTTATCGGCAACATTTGTTAGAAGGTTTAGAAGCATTATGGCACGCTAAATATCAGCACTTGCTTAATTTAGGCCAAAAAGTAGAAGCTCAAAAAATAGCTGATTGTTTGCAACACGCTCCTTTTAAATCGTTTTGGCAATTTGATGATTTATTGATGGCACCTTTACATGGTTTTGCCAATGTAAATGACTATTATCAACGTTGTAGACCCAATCAGTTTTTAAAAGATATTAAAGTACCTACGTTAATTATTCATGCCCTTGATGACCCCTTTATGTCGGTAGATGTTGTTCCTGCTCAACATGATTTATCGCCAATGATTTATTTTGAGTTGGCTAAACATGGCGGCCATGTTGGTTTTATTGGTGGCACTGCCAATAAACCTAATTATTATTTAGAACAAAGGATTCCTGAGTTTTTGGGGTATTTGGTTAAAGAAATAGATTAAAACCCTTTACTTACGCTCTATAAAAGGTAGTTCAACACCATCCAACACCGCAAAACGTTGATTAATTCGCTGGGCTAGTCGATTTGAGTTATAGTCAGTTTGATACTCAATCTGTCCAAATAACTCTACAATAGCCATCTGTTTATTTCGTTGAATATATTCTTTTAATGCAGCAACTACAGCTGCTTTGCCATTTTTATGATGCCCTAGTTGTTGAGCCTCTTTAATTAACGTTTCATCTATGGAAACGGATTTAGTCATCATCACTCTCCTCATCAAATTAGCCCATCGTGCCATATTTATCATCCATAAAACAGTAATGTCACACGACATATCTTGACACATGGTTGATATTCTTTGTGCTAGTCATATTGCCAAATACTTACTTTCTAACCTATTATTTTTAGCACTTAAATAACAACACAACAGGGGCTTTTAATGCCTTATTTTGAAAAAATCGAAGGATTTTCTGCCCAATTCTACCAAGTAGATTTACATAATCAAACCATCACAAGTGAATATGGAAAAATTGACGGCACTCACACACAATCGAGTAAAACTTTTACGACAGTCCAAAAAGCACAAGCCGCATATGAAAAACTACTGAATGAGAAAAAAGCTAAAGGCTATCGTGAACCCGACAATACAGCGATACCCGATGAGTGTATTAATTGGACTCCTAAATTATTCGCAAATTTACCAATTATTAGAGGCATACACACACCGCCATTAGAGCTAGTTCTTAAACCATTGGTTATTTTAGAACATCCCAAAAACCCAATAAGTGCTTTAATAAAGCTTAAAGAAATTATTTTACCGTATCAAAACCTGATTAAAAGCGCACTAGATAGCCACGAGTATGAGCGAATATACGACTCATCTTTAAATAGTATAACTATATGGACTGAATACATTGATAAATTATTCGAAGCTCATATTGCGAGAGGAGATGGGTATTATGATTTAAATCGTTTAAATTATTTAACAATCTATGAGCTTTTTACACAAGGAATGAATGCGGCCATTATTTTATTGGGAACGGTTACTGCTCTTAAAGTTATGATTGAAAGACTTTATTTACAATTAATAAAAAAAGAAAACCACCATGCAAAGGAATACATTGTCATAGGATTTATGGCAAATAGTATTCTTGCATTACTACGTCATCAAATTGCTTTAGTGCCTAACTATGAATACAAGCATTTGCTTGATGTGGCTAGCAGCTTTCGCAACAAAGAGCGTGAAATGGATTTATTTATCGTTGCTTTATTTCCTACACAACAAGCATGGACAGAGGAACTTATTGATAAAAACAATATGGGTGACCCGTTATATGGTGCTAGGCATGGGATACTCCTCAACTTTCCTTATATTTGTAGCTTAAAGCATTACCATAAATTTTATAAAGATACTGGGAGGGCTGCATGGATAGCACCAGCACAAACAACACTTTGGCTATATTTATATGATAATGATAGTGTAGCTTTATTTGACTTTTGCCTAGATACTCTACCTGACGTGACTTTCTATCACTCATCCACAAAAGTATTACTATCTGCTTTATCTAATATTCATACCGAAGATGCCGTAGATGTATTAATAAGATATAAGAATCATTCTCTCGTGTCTAAATTGCTATCTATTCAAGCAAGGCGTTGGCCTGATTTTATTCGTAAAAAATTGCAAAAAGCCCCGTCATCTTGTGAATAACGGGGCTTATTTTCGTCTTGGATAAAGACTAATTCTTAGGCCGTTTGCGCAATTTTAACCCTCACTCTAGACCCCCTCTCCCTGTGGGAGAGGGTTGGGGTGAGGGGCAAATTATTTACACACGTTGAATAATGGTTGCAATACCTTGACCCAAACCAATACACATGGTCGCTAGGCCAAACTCTGTATCTTTCCATTCCATTACGTTAAGCAATGTTGTGGTAATACGCGAACCCGAACAGCCTAATGGATGGCCTAAAGCAATCGCACCACCGTTGAGGTTAACAAAGTCATCAGCATTATCAAAAATTTTCAAACCTTTGAGTACCGATAAACCTTGTGCAGCAAAGGCTTCGTTTAATTCAACTGTTTGAATATCACTAATGCTTAAACCAGCGCGTTTTAAGGCTTTTTCAGTCGCAGGAACAGGACCCCAGCCCATGATAGCTGCGTCACAACCAGCAACAGCCATCGACACGATTTTGGCGCGAGGTGTTAAACCCAACTCTTTAGCTTTAGCGGCACTCATCACTAACATTGCTGACGCACCGTCAGACAACGCAGATGACGAACCCGCTGTTACTGTACCACCTTTAGGATTAAAGGCAGGCTTGAGCGAAGCTAATTGCTCTAAAGAGGCATCTTGACGAATCACTTCATCAATATCACACATCACTTTAAAACCGTTAGCATCATGGCCTTCAATGCCAATCACTTCGTTTTTAAAGCGACCATCAAGCGTGGCTTCCCATGCTTTTTTGTGTGAACGCAAAGCAAACGCATCTTGCATTTCACGGCTAATACCATTCATTGTGCCTAACATTTCGGCAGTTAAGCCCATCATGTTAGAGGCTTTAGCATAATGTTTAGAAGCGGCAGGATTAAGGTCGATACCATGCGTCATTTGTACGTGACCCATGTGTTCTACACCACCAATAATAAACACGTCGCCTTGACCTGTTGCAATTTGAGCAGCAGCAGTATGCAAAGCTTGCATCGAAGAACCACATAAACGGTTAACCGTTTGACCTGCTACAGTGCGTGGCAAATCGGCTAGCATGGCGATATTACGCGCAATGTTCATACCTTGTTCTAGGGTTTGGTTGACACAACCCCAAATAACATCTTCAATATCAGCAGGGTCTAAAGCGGGGTTACGTTGTAACAACGCTTTCACCAATTCGGCAGACAGACTATCGGCACGCACATTACGAAACATACCGTTTCTGGAGCGACCCATGGCACTACGTACGCCATCAACGATGACTACATCACGAGGATTAAGACTCATTTTTCGCTCCTAATTAACCAAAAAACTGTTTGTTAGCGGCTGCCATATCAAGCAACAATTGTGGGGCTTCGTATGCTTTACCTAAGTGAGCATATTTTTCGCACGCAGCAATGTAATTGGCAATACCAACTTGGTCAACATAACGGCAAGCACCACCACGGAATGGAGGGAAACCGATACCCATAATCAAAGCCATGTCAGCTTCGGCAGCACTAGCCACAATGCCTTCTTCTAAACAACGTGCAACTTCGTTAACCATTGGAATCATGCAACGGTCAATCACTTCTTGCGCGTCAAATTCTTTGCGCTCGGCAACGACAGGCGCAATTAATTCGTAAACAGTTGGGTCAACGACTTTTTTAGGCTTGCCTTTTTTGTCTTGTTCGTAAACATAATAACCTTTGGCTGTTTTTTGGCCATAACGGTTATTTTCAAACATGATTTCGGTGCCACTCTTGTAGTCAGGCTTCATACGGTCAGGAAAACCTTCAGCCATGATTTTAGCTGCGTGTACGCCTGTATCCATGCCCACTACGTCTAACAAGTAAGCAGGACCCATCGGCCAGCCAAAACGCTCCATGACTTTGTCAACGGCTTGGAAGTCAGCACCATCACGCACTAACATGTCAAAGCCGCCAAAGTACGGAAACAAGACACGGTTTACCAAAAAGCCAGGGCAATCGTTAACAACAATAGGTGTTTTGCCCATTTTTTGCGCTAATTTAACAGTAGCAGCAACAGCTTCGTCAGACGTTTGTTCACCACGAATCACTTCAACCAAAGGCATCATGTGAACAGGGTTAAAAAAGTGCATACCAACAAAGTTTTGAGGACGTTTGAGGCTTTTGGCCAAATGCGTAATCGAAATAGTCGAGGTGTTAGAAGCTAAAATGGTGTCTTCGTTAACTAAGCCTTCAACTTCGCTTAATACCGCGCCTTTCACTTTTGGATTTTCAACAACCGCTTCGATAATAATATCAACGGTATTAAAGTCACCATAGTTTAAGGTTGGACGAATACGCGACAAGGTTTGTCCCATAACCGCAGGGGTCATACGACCTCTTTCGACCATTTTACCTAACAATTTAGAGGCTTCGCCCATACCCAAATCGAGGGCTTCGGTACGAATATCCTTCATAATAATAGGCGTGCCTTTGCTTGCAGCTTGGTAAGCGATACCGCCACCCATAATGCCTGCACCCAATACAGCAGCTTGTTTAATTTCTTTGCTGCCTTTGGATTCATGTTTCTTGGAGGCTTTTTTGACTGCTTGGTCAGCCATAAACAAACCAACTAAAGCACCTGCTTGGGGTGTTACAGCGGCTTTAGCAAAGTTTTTAGCTTCTATTTTTAAGGCATCATCACGGCCTAAACTGGCGTGTTGTTGAATCGCTTGTAGGGCTAATTTTGGAGCTGGATAGTTAGGGCCTGCTTTGCCAACCACAACAGCCATTGCTGTTTGGAAAGCCATCATTTGCTCTAACATATTGAGTTTAACAGGATTTAACTTTTCGGCACGTTTGGCTTTCCAGTCAATTTTACCTTCAACACATTGCTTAACCAAAGATAACGCAGCGGCTTGTAATTGCTCTGGCGCAACAACGGCATCAACTGCACCGTCTTTTAAGGCTGCATCAGGACGCTTTTCTGCGCCTGCGGCAATCCACTCAACGGCATTATCAATACCAATAACGCGAGGCAAACGTACAGTGCCGCCAAAACCCGGAAAGATACCCAATTTAACTTCGGGTAAACCTACTTTAGCGGCGGTAGAAGCAACACGGTAGTCGCACACTAAACACATTTCAAAACCACCACCTAATGCGATGCCATTAATGGCCGCAACAGTTGGAAATGGTAAATCTTCAAACGCATTAAAAATTTGGTTAGCTGTGCCAACCCATTCAATAATAGCGGCTTCGCCTTGTGCAAAGCTCGATACAAATTCGGTAATATCAGCACCTACAATAAAGACTGATTTGCCACTGGTGACAACCATACCTTTAACGCTGCTATCTGCTTTCACTGCTTCAATTGCATTTTTTAAGTCTTCAAGCGTTACGCGGTTAAATTTGTTAACCGACTCGTTGGCTAGATCGAACTTAAACTCAGCAATCCCATCGCCGAGGGCTTGGACGCTGATGGCAGTTCCTGAATAAATCATGCCTAAATCTCCATCATAGTAGTTTAAATTGCTGAATAGTCTGACACTGCTCGGCAATCACGAGAAGAATAAGTTTACGCCACGCGCAACCTACTCTATAAAAGTGGGGCTAAGTGTATGCCAGCTTTTGGCCTTTGTGGCAACTTTTTGTGGCTGATTGGTCAACATTTTTACAATGACAAGATTAAAATACAACGTTGCTTTACGAATTAACACAAGCACTAAGGTAATCAGCACAATAACTGCGTATTTTAACTGCGTCATCGGTTAAACTTTGGCATATTCGTTTTTTAGATTTAGGTTGATAACACTGTGCCAAAACTTATCACGACTTTATTATCACTGTTGCTACTGTTTAGCTCATCATGGTTATTAGCCGAAGCCGACCTTAAACGCTTTACTAATAACAGTTTTAGCTCAAGTAATAAAACGGCTCAATTTTTAACTGCCGAACAAGCCTTTACGCTACAAGCCGAACAAAAAAATCAAGAGCTGATTTTAAAATTTAACATCGCCCCTAATTATTATTTATACAAAGAACGCTTTAAATTTGAAGTCAAAGAAGGCAATGCTATTTTAGGGCAAGCATTTTTTAGTGAACAGCCCGAATGGAAAGACGATGCCGAATTTGGTCGAGTACAAGTTTTTCATCAGTCGGTTGTAGCCACCCTACCCGTTAAAGGCAATGGTGATATTTTGATTCGTTGGCAAGGCTGTGCCGATGCAGGTTTGTGTTATGCCCCACAAGAATTCGTCTTTAGTATTAATTCTCCCTTAGTGCAAAAATCGGTTATTTTAGACACCAAACCTTCTCGTAAAGATATTAGCATTCCTATTCCAACCTTAATTCCTTTAGTCAGTTATGATATTTTAGATGATGAGGAGGAGCAAACGACTGCTACACCACTAGTTACAGCAACTCCTAATACACCATCAATTACCAATGCGACCGTTCTAACAGAAGCCCCACCCGTGAGTGTTAATACAGCCACTAAATCAGCTCCGCCTATTCCTGCCAACGATAACTTTAGTTTATCTAACAAACCTTTATTAGCATTATTAACGCTTTATGCCTTGGGTATCGGCTTGGCTTTTACACCTTGCGTATTACCTATGTTGCCTATTGTGGCCAATATTGTGGCACGACAACATGCCAGTACCGCCAAACAAGGCTTTTTTTTAGCCTTTGCTTATGGCGTAGGTGTGGCCTGTAGTTATGGCTTATTAGGGGTGTTGGTATCTTTGTTTGGTAGTCAAGCCAATATTGCTACATGGCTACAACATCCCAGTGTGTTATTAAGTGCGAGTGCTTTATTTTTTATCTTGGCTTTAGCTAGCTTTGATGTTTTTCATTTACAGCTGCCACAAGCTCTGCATCATTGGCTTGACCAACTCAGCAAAAAAGGCAAAGCAGGCAGTTTTGTTGGTACATGGCTCATGGGCTTTTTTTCGGCATTGGTAGTGTCACCATGTGTTTCTGCGCCGTTGGCAGGTGTTTTACTGTCAGTATCCACTTTGGGGAATCCACTATTAGGTGGTATTGCTTTGTTTGTTTTAGGTTTTGGGTTAAGCACCCCACTGATGATTTTAGGGGCGAGCGAAGGCAAATTTATGCCCAAAGCAGGCTTATGGCTTAATCGTGTTAAACAAAGTTTTGGTGTGCTGTTACTTGGCGTTGCCATTGTATTGTTATCCAGAGTGATAACAGGCTCTAGCATGTTAATTTTATGGGCGGCGTTAAGTGTAGGCTCAGGCTTTTGGCTCAATCAATGGGGCGGAAAGTGGCGCATCGTGTGGCGTAGCGGTGCCTATATGCTGCTCATTTGGGGAGCAACTCTATTAGTAGGTGCGGCTTTAGGCGCAACTGACCCACTAAAACCACTGGATATTGTTACACGTAGCTCTTTAGCATCTAATCAACAAGTCAATAGCAGCAACTTTAAAACCATTCATAGTTTGGCTGAATTAGACGAAAACTTAACTCTTGCTCAACAAGAAAACAAAAAAGTATTAGTCGATTTTTATGCCGACTGGTGTGTAAGCTGCAAAATTATGAGCAAAGAAGTTTTTGAGCAAGCAGACGTACAAAGCGCACTACAAGGCTGGATTTTATTAAAGGCCGATGTCACCAAAAACACCAGCGAAGAACGCGCCTTACAACAACAACTCACTATTTTTGGCCCACCTGCGGTACTATTTTTTAGCGATGGGCAAGAAGTCGAGAGTTCGCGTTTAGTAGGCGAAGTGAGTAAAAGTCAGTTTATGGCACATTTACAACAATATATGCAGTGATTTTAGAGCCTGTTGACGTTTGAGCTAACTGCCTATTTTCGACTGAATTTTGAGCATATTATACTATTCCTCCCTCACTCTAGCTCTCTCCCACAGGGAGAGAGGACTCCCTCGCCCTTCGGGAGAGGGTTGGGGTGAGGGCTAAATCAAAACGTCAAATCCAACTCACCCCATAATAGAACGTAATGCTTCTTCGGCAGCAATCCATTGTGGACTACCCGACAAATCATTCCATGCTAATTTACCTTTACCGCGCAAGGCATTAAAACGCGCCTGATGTGGAATACGTGGATGTCGCTCCAAATACTCTAAAATTTGAATTGCCCCTGCGCGATTATTACACGCCAGCACCATATCACAGCCTGCTTCTAAGGCGGCATCGGCTCTATCGGCATAACCACCTACCACGCCTGCGCCTTCCATGCTCAAATCATCCGAAAAAATCACCCCATCAAAACCCATTTTTTGGCGTAATAAATCTTGCAACCAAATAGCCGAAAAGCCCGCAGGTTTATTATCAATTTCGGGGTAAATCACATGGGCAGGCATAATACCTTGCAGTTGTGACGATAACTCTTTAAACGGTACTAAATCAAAAGCATCAATTTCGGCAAAAGTGCGCTTATCCACAGGAATCGCCACATGCGAATCAGCTTCCACCGAACCATGACCTGGAAAATGTTTGCCTGTAGCGGCCATACCTGCCTCGTGCATTCCTTTAATAAAATGACGCAATAAGGCCACTGCCACTTCGGGTTCTGAATGAAAAGCACGACTACCAATCACTTGGCTCAGGCCACAATCCACATCTAAAATAGGTGCAAAACTCATGTCCACACCCACCGCTAATACCTCGGCGGCCATTAGCCAACCACAATGATGCGCCATTTGACACGCTTTTTGTGCATCATGGGCAAACATATCACCAAAAGTTTTCATCGGGGGTAATTTAACAAAACCCTCTTTAAAACGCTGCACGCGGCCACCCTCTTGGTCAACTGCAATAATAATTTCGGGACGATGCGCCCGAATACTTTTTACCAACGCCTGAAGCTGCTCTACACCCACAAAGTTACGGCCAAAAAATATCAAGCCTCCCACATGTGGATGCTGCAATATTTCCTTTTCTTCTGCATTTAACTCTATGCCTTGTACGTCAAGCATCAATGCACCATTCATAATGACTCTCCTCGGTATCAATTTATTTACTTTATAATCATAGGCCAAAAAGACTCTGTATAGTGTCTGTTTTTTAATACAATAATCGCTACAAAATTAAGGCGACAGTCTCTATAATGAACACTACTTGCCCGTCGTCCGCTGGCATTACATTCTCACTCTAGTCAGGACACTCATGGCCATACTTACTCGTAAACATGTTCTCTTGGCCGCCACCTTTGGCGGTTTAGTCTTTTTTTCAGCAGTTTTTGCTAAACAAGCGGCTGCACCTTCATCTATAGAACCGACTAAAGATGAAGTCAAAGCAACACGCTCTACGGTGGTAATGCTCAAGCATTTACACTACGAACATAAAAAATTAAATGACGCATTTTCGAGTCAAGTATTAGACCGATATCTTAAAGATTTGGACAACGGTCGCGCCTATTTTTTAGCAAACGATATTAAAGAATTTGAAGAGTATCGTTATCTTTTTGATGATGATTTAGTCCGTGGCGATTTAAGCCGTGGTTTTGCTATTTATAGTCGTTATCAACAGCGCATCAATCAGCGTTTAGACTTTATTTTAAAAGAATTAAAAAAAGGCACTGATGCTTTTGATTTTAGCAAAGACGACAGCCTAGAAACTAAACGTGAAAATGCACCTTGGGCAGATGAGGCTCAAGACTTAGATAAACTTTGGCATAAACGCTTAAAATCGGCGGTGCTGAGCCTACGTTTATCAGGCAAAAAAGACACAGAAATCATTAAACTGCTAACAAAACGTTATGAGAACCAACGTAACAATGTTAACCGTAATAAAGCAGACGATGTTTTTCAAACATTTATGAATGCTTTTACCGAAACTTACGACCCACATACCGAATACTTTTCGCCGCGCACGTCCGAAAACTTTAATATTAATATGAGTTTATCTTTAGAGGGCATTGGTGCGGTATTACAAGGCGAAGATGAATACACCAAAATTGTACGCTTAGTACCTGCGGGTCCTGCTGACAAATCAAAACTGCTTAAACCTGGTGACCGAATTGTAGCTGTTGCACAAGGTAAAGAAGATTTTGTGGACGTGATTGGCTGGCGTATTGATGAAGTCGTAGACTTAATTCGTGGCCCCAAAAACAGCACCGTACGCTTGCAAATTTTACCTGCGAATGCCGTGGACGAAAATCAAACTAAAATCATTAGCATCGTACGTCAAACCATCAAGCTTGAAGAGCAAGCGGCTCAAAAACGAGTGTTGACGCTAACACGCAACGATAAACCTTATAAAGTTGGTGTGATTAAATTACCGACTTTTTATGCCGACTTTGCCGCAATGCAAGCAGGCGACCCCAACTATCGCAGCACCACGCGTGACGTTGCTCGTTTGCTAGAAGAGTTAAAAGCCGAAAAAATTGATGGTTTAGTCCTTGATTTACGCAACAATGGCGGCGGCTCACTCACAGAAGCCAATACTTTAATTGGATTGTTTATAGAAACTGGCCCTACGGTACAAGTTAAAAATGCCAATAACGAAGTCGAACTCATGGGCGATGCAGATAACAGCATTGCCTACGATGGCCCATTAGTGGTGATGACTAACCGTTTATCTGCCTCTGCTGCCGAGATTTTTGCAGGCGCAATTCAAGATTATGGCCGTGGCTTGATTGTAGGCTCAACGACGTTTGGTAAAGGTACAGTACAGTCATTACGCCCACTAAATTATGGCGAACTAAAAGTAACCGAAGCAAAGTTTTATCGTATTTCGGGTGCAAGTACACAACATAAGGGCGTAGAAGCCGATATTAACTTTCCTAATATATTTCAAGGCAGTGATATAGGTGAGTCGGCACTCGAAAACGCCTTAGCATGGGATACCATTCCACCTGCACGGTATTTGCCGTATTCGGGCTTTAGTCGTCAACTACCCATTTTAAAAACCAAGTCGCAACGTCGTCAAGCACATGACCCTGATTTTCAATATTTGACGGCTCAAATCGAACTAGCAGAAACACTTAAAAAAGAAACGGTTATTTCGCTTAATGAAACCAAGCGCAAAAAAGAAGAGGCTGAGTTAGATGCCAAACGTTTGACTATTGAAAATACACGTCGCGCAGCGAAAGGCCAAGAACCACTCAAAACATGGCGTGAAGTTGAAGCCGAAAATGACGAAGACAAAGAGGATGAATTAGCTGACCCAAGCAAAAAAGACAAGCCAGAAGATGAAGCCTTTGTAAAAGAAGCGGCTGAGGTCTTGCTTGATGCTTTTGCGACACAATCGCCAGAAGAAACCGTCGCTAAACGTAATACTAAGTAAGACGTACTAAATGGGTGGTTGGTCTTAAATACCAATACACCCATGCTTCTAACCACTGACCGTCATCAAGCAAAATTGGTGTTAAACAACGCGCATATTCAGGGTGTGCGCCTGTTGTTTCTTCAAAATCATCTAAAATCAACCAAACTTCCTCAGAGCAGGCATAAATATCCCCTTCTATCCAACTATCACCTTGCACTAAGGCAGGATAATAACTGACTTGATACATATCACCTTTTATTTTAGCTTCGCCCACATAATTAGCGTGTTGCGCCAACCACTTGCTCATTTGATGCCCTGAATTTTTGCGTAAAGTGCCATAAACAAATAAATAGGAGTTTTCCATGTCTTTACCTTTGGTTTTAGCGTCAACATCAAGTTTTAGACGCGACTTATTAGCTAAACTACAAATTACATTTATACAAGATAGCCCACAAACCGACGAAACGCCTCTGACAAACGAAACTGCACCCCAATTAGCACAACGATTAGCCATTGCTAAAGCGCAAGCACTCATTCACAAATACCCACAACATTTAATTATTGGCTCTGACCAAGTGGCTACTTTTGCAGGTCAATTGATTGGCAAACCACTGACACACGACAACGCTATACAGCAATTAGTTTTATTTAGCGGTCAATGTGTAGATTTTTATACTGGACTTTGTGTGTTTAATAGTCAAACCAAAAACACTCAACACATTGTAGAAAAATTTAGTGTGTATTTTAGGAATTTAAGCCATGCACAAATTGAACGTTATTTACGTGCCGAAGAACCTTATTTTTGTGCAGGCAGTTTTAAAAGTGAAGGTTTGGGTATTTGTTTATTTGAAAAATTAGAAGGTAACGATTCTAGTAGTTTAATTGGTTTGCCGTTAATTCAATTAGTGACTATGTTAAATAATGAAGGAATACAAATACCTTAACCAAATAACTGTGCCTCAAGTCTCATTTTAAAACTTTAGCCAAATCAATGCCAAAACCATCACATTGTTTATTTTTAGCTTAGATATAATGAATTCACGTCACAATGATACGGAATTCTGTCATGAAAAAACAATTACTCAGCTTAGTTACCACCTTACTTGTCTCTTCCGCCAGCCAAGCCTATTGGCAACCTCATGGCCAAATGAGTTGGCAAATTCAATTTTCAGGGTCATTAAACCCTAATGTTAATACTCAAGTATTTGATGTTGATTTATTTGATACACCACAAAACACGATTGACCTACTACATATCCAAGGTAAAAAGGTCATTTGTTATTTTAGCGCAGGCAGCAGCGAAAAATGGCGTAGCGATTTTTCGCGTTTTCCTGCCTCGGTTAAAGGCCGTAATTTAAGTGGTTGGGCAGGTGAAAAATGGCTTGATGTTCGTCAACTTACTATTTTAATGCCGATTATGCGTGACCGAATTGCCCTAGCCAAACAAAAAAACTGTGATGCCGTTGACCCAGACAATGTAGATGGCTACACCAATAAAACAGGATTTAAAATTACTTATAACGACCAATTAGCTTATAACCGTGCCTTAGCTACAGAAGCCCATACACAAGGCTTGGCTATTGGCCTTAAAAACGACCTTAATCAAATACCTGATTTGTTAAATGATTTTGATTTTGCAATTAACGAAAGCTGTATGGTCTATAACGAATGCAGCATGATTGCACCGTTTATTGCGGTAAATAAACCTGTGTTTCATATTGAATATCAAGCAGATATTACCGCTATTTGTAGCTTAGGTAATAGTTATGGTTTTAGCTCAATGAAGAAGAATCAAAATTTAGATGAATGGCGTGAGAGCTGTTTGTAGACTTTAATCCCCTTCGCTCCGCTCAGGGTACGACTGAACGGAGACTTGGTAGCTGAGCCTAACGAACTTTTATTTCGTCCGATAAATTTAATTTAGCAGCAATGGTTTCACCCATGCTTACACCCAATTTGCGAATCAAATTATCCATTGGATTTTTGCTTTTGGTGTAATCTACTTGTTCATCTGTACCAATCAGTTTGTTAATGGTTTTAACCGAACCAAAGGCATCAGCCAAACCTAATTCAACCGCTTGTTGACCTGTCCAAAATAAACCCGAAAAAATTTGTGGGTCTTCTTTTAAACGCTGGCCACGCCCTTGTTTTACGGCACTAATAAATTGCTGATGAATGGTATCGAGCATTTTTTGTACGTGGGCTTTTTCTTCAGGGCTAATAGGTTTAAACGGATTCATAATCGCTTTGTGTTGACCTGCGGTCATAGTACGGTCTTCTACACCCAATTTCTTGGTCAACTCTTGTATGCCAAACCCCTGCATGATTACCCCAATAGAACCCACTAAACTGGCAGGACTGACATAAATTTGGTCGGCAGCCGACGCAATATAATAAGCACCTGATGCTCCAAGGTCGGTAATCACAGCGTACAATTTTTTGTTGGGGTATTTGATGCGTAATTGCTTAATTGCATCATACACATAGGCTGATTGCACAGGGCTACCGCCAGGGCTATTAATGCGTAGTACCACTGCTTTACTATTTTTAGCTTCAAAAGCATCGGTTAAACTGCTAATTAAATCATCTGCGTTGGCATCGGTGCTATCAGCAATCTCACCTTTTAATTCAACAATGGCCAAATGCTCCGCGCTTGTTTCGCCTACACTTTTGCCACCTTTAGAGGGTGAGGTAACCATCACTAAAATAACAATTAAGTATGCAAAAGTTAGCAACTTAAAAAAGATACTCCAACGGCGTGCCTTTTTTTGTTCCTCTACTGATGCTAAGGTTATTTTTTCTAAAAGCTGCCATTCACGGCCATTGTTGTCACTCATTGTTTTTTCCTAATACAAATAATCATGTAATTGATAAAGGCTATCGACAATTGCCATGGGTTGATACTGTTTTAAGGTATCAATACTGTGTACGCCATAAGACACGCCTAAACGTGGCATGGCAATCGCTTGTGCCATTTCCATATCGTAACTGGTGTCACCAATCATAATACTGTCTTGCGGTGAGGTTTGCGTATACGCCAATAACTCTTGCAACATTAAAGGATGAGGTTTAGAGGCGGTTTCATCGGCACAGCGCGTTGCCACAAAATAATGTCCAATGCCTGTTTGTGCTAATACTCTGTCTAATCCTAAACGACTTTTACCTGTTGCAATCGCTAATAAATAGCCTTGTTGCGTTAATTGCGCTAATAAAGGCTCTGCCCCTGCAAATAATTCACTTTTAGCCGCACTATGAGCAATAAAATGTTGCGCGTATTGCTGACGAATTGCTTCTCTTGCTACTGCATTTGCCTTTGGAAACAACAAGGCAATCGCTTCGGGCAAACCCAAACCAATAATATGACGCACCTCTGACACACTAGGCACAGGCTCACCCAACACATAAGCCGCTTGTTGCATACTATCCACAATATGCGCCACCGAGTCCATCAGTGTGCCATCCCAGTCAAAAATCGCTAATTTATACGCGGCCATTTCTTAATTTCTCTAAGACTAAAGCTAACTCAGGTGCTAAAGGACAATGCAGCTTTAACGGTTGTTCTTGATTAGGCATCTTTAAAGTGAGGTCTTGGGCGTGTAAAAACAAGCGATTTAAACCCCATTTATCTTTGGCGGCTTTGTTATTTTCGTTAGAGGTGTATTTTTCGTCGCCTAAAATGGGATGACCTAAAAACTGAGCATGAACCCGAATTTGATGGGTACGGCCTGTTAAGGGTCTGGCTTCAACTAAAGTACAGTCCTCAAAACGCTCAATCACTTTAAAATGGGTTTCGGCGGCTTTGCCATCACGCGAGACACGCACCACTCGTTCGCCAGAGGCTAAATTGCTTTTATCTAAGGGCGCAGTTACCTTATGACTACCGCCTTTGAGTTTTCCTGCTAACAAGGCAATGTACACTTTTTGCATTTTGCCATCGCGTAATTGCTCGTGTAATACACGCAACACGCTGCGTTTATCCGAAATCATTAACAAGCCTGAGGTATCACGGTCTAAACGATGCACTAATTCCAAAAATTCTTTTTGAGGATAAATAGCACGTAAGGCTTCGATAGCCCCATAAGCAACGCCACTGCCACCATGCACCGCCAAACCTGATGGCTTATTAAGGGCAATAATGCCATCTTGGTTATACAAAATACGGTCAGATAAACTTTTAGATAACTGCGGACTAGGTGTAGGAATAGGTTCTTTTTCGCTTAAACGTAACGGCGGCACACGCACCACATCATTAATTTTTAAACGATAATCGGGCTTGACCCGCCCTTTATTAACGCGCACTTCACCCGTTCTTACAATACGATACACCAAGGTACGCGGCGCACCTTTTAATGCCGTGATTAAAAAATTATCTAAACGCTGACCATCGTTGTTTTCGGTGATGGTTACAAAGTGTACTGCCGCAAGGCTTGAAGTATCAGTCATAAAAATGCTTACTATTTAAACAAGAAAAAAACCATTGTTGATTTAACAAACAACAACAAACTAATCAGCTATACAAGCGTAAAAAATGTGTGAGCTTTGCGTAGAGTCTGTTATAGTCGTGCCTGCCAACCGTTTGCGTTGATTCACCTAACAGCCAAAGACCTTAACTATCTTGGTGTTAGCCAATGGCAAACGGATTATATAGGCAAATCGTGTGTTTGTATGGGCTTTTATGCAGCGGAATTAAACCGTTCCCATCGCACTCAACCATGAGCAGAGTTTAGATTTTTACGCACAATGCGTTATAAATACCCAAACTCTAACAAAGTGGCTTAGGCCACAAATACCACAGACACTGTATGTTGTGGACGACATAGAAACGAATTTTTAAGTACATCCCTTTTAAAATGGGATTGCTTTGCGAGTAGTTACAAACTACCGCCCTAAAACTTATTTTTGCCACTCCTTGAGGTTTGGCAGGCCGACTAATGAGCCGTCGTTTCTTTGCGCCCTGCATAACGTGTCACTTGTTTAGGTGACAACCTTCCATGAAACGTATGTTAATCAATGCAACACACGCCGAAGAAACCCGTGTTGCGCTAGTAGATGGTCAACGCTTATATGATTTTGACCTCGAACATCACTCCCGCGTACAAAAAAAAGCCAACATCTATAAAGGTCGAGTGACTCGTGTAGAACCTAGCCTAGAAGCCGCTTTTGTGGATTTTGGTGCTGATCGTCATGGCTTTTTACCGTTAAAAGAAATCTCTCGAGAATACTTTCATCGCCAATCACGCGATATGGGTCGTGTCACCATTCGTGATGCGATTCAAGAAGGCCAAGAAATTATTCTACAAGTCGAAAAAGAAGAACGCGGCAACAAAGGCGCGGCTTTATCTACTTTTATTTCTTTAGCTGGCCGTTATTTGGTATTAATGCCTAATAATCCGCGTGCTGGTGGTATTTCGCGTCGTATTGAAGGCGAAGAACGTGAAGAACTCAAAGAAGCCTTAAACTCCATCACCATTCCTAGTGATATGGGTGTGATTGTACGTACCGCTGGTTTAGGTCGTAGCCCCGAAGAATTACAATGGGACTTAGACTATTTATTAACCTTGTGGAAGTCTATTAGTCAAGCTGCGTCGCAAAGTGCAGCTCCATTTTTGATTTATCAAGAATCGAATGTGATTATTAGAGCAATCCGCGATTATTTGCGCGATGACATTGACGAAGTGTTAATCGACAGTGAAACGGCCTACAACCAAGCGATTGAGTTTGTGCGCCAAGTAATGCCTAACTTTCAAAGTAAAATTAAATTTTATCGTGATTCTGTTCCTCTTTTTAATCGTTATCAAATCGAAAGTCAAATCGAAACTGCTTATCAACGCGAAGTAAAACTACCTTCTGGCGGTTCAATCGTGATTGACCCAACCGAAGCCTTAGTGTCTATTGACATCAACTCGTCACGCTCCACCAAAGGCAGCGACATCGAAGAAACGGCTCTTAATACCAACATGGAAGCCGCCGAAGAAATCGCCCGTCAATTACGTTTACGCGATATTGGTGGTTTGATTGTGATTGACTTTATTGACATGACACCGCCTAAACATCAACGTATGGTTGAAGATAAACTACGTGATGCCTTGGCAATGGATAGAGCGCGGGTGCAAATTGGCCGCATTTCGCGTTTTGGCTTATTAGAGTTATCACGTCAACGTTTACGTCCTTCTTTAGAAGAAACAACAGGCTTAGTTTGCCCACGTTGTAACGGTACAGGCGTAATTCGTGATGTGCGCTCGTTAGCGTTATCCATTATGCGTGTGATTGAAGAAGAAGTATTAAAAGATCGCAGCAGCGAAATTCAAGCGCAAGTGCCTGTCACTGTGGCTACTTTCTTATTAAACGAGAAACGTGGCGCGATTATGGCTTTAGAAGCGCGTAGTGGCGTAAAGGTAATTATTTTACCTAATCCGCACTTAGAAACTCCACACTACGAAGTATCACGTGTACGTGATGTTAGCCAAGACGATGATTACGATAGCCCTGCGTCATTTCAACAAGTTGAAAACTTCCGTCCTGTGATTGAAGACAACGGTTTGTATAATAGTGAAGAAAAAGTCACGAATCGCCGTCAAGAAGCGGCTGTTAAAACGCTTCAACCCGAAACACAAGCTCCTGCATCTCGTACAAGCCTAAGTGCTGCACCACAAGCACCAAGCCCTCAAGTGATTGATGCCGACAATAAAAAAGGCTTTTTTGCTTGGTTTTCTAATTTATTTGCTGGCGCTTCTGATATTGCTAATCAAATAGATAGCAAATTAGCAGGCACAAGTAACAACAACAGTTATAGCAAAGTACCTTCTACCGCTACGCCTACTCATGTAGCTGCTGCACCCGATACTAACGCCATTGCGCCAGCACCACGCAGCACACAACGTGATGTACGCCCAACGCGTGAAGTGCGTCCTACACGTCATGAGCAAGAGTATCGTAATGAACGTGATACACGTCATAACCCACGCGCTGAGTCGGTAGAAATTACACCGCGTGAGCCACGTCCTGCACGTGAACAACGTCCAACGCGCACTGAAAATGACTATCGTAACGAGCGTAATACACCGCGTGTTGACCAAGAGCAATTACAAGCACAGCGCGAGCCGCGTCCTGCACGTGAAGCACGTCCAATGCGTGAAGCACGTCCTGCACGTAATCAAGATGCTTTAGAAGTTAATGCAACTTCTTTGCCGCTTGAAGCAACACCTGCGACACACGTTGAGCATGAAGAACAGCAACGCCGCCCGCAACGTCGTGAGCGTCCTAATGGTCATGGCTTTAATCGTCGTCAACGTCCACCACGTGAACGTGACAACCAAGTGTTAAATGAGCAAACACAATTTGTGGGTGAAGCACCGCGTTTTGAGCCAAATCCTGCACCTGTTGAGCCTATTGCACCTGTAGTTGAAGAAGTGCTTAACAGCACCAAAACAAGCACGGCAAACACAACGGCTGCTCCTCAAGCTGAAGCGACTTTAGTTAGCATTGAAGCCACTAACGAGCAAGAAGTGCCTGTTGAAGTCAGTGCAGAAACACCCGTTGTTGAAGCCACAGATGCAACAGAAACCGCACCAAATGAAGCCGCACCTGTTGAAGCTGCCGTAGAAGCCGAAGCCAAGCCTGAAGCTGCACCTACTCGTGCCGCTAATGACCCACGTGAACGCCGTCGCCGTGCTAAAGAAGAAGCCGAACGTGCGGTACGCGAAGAAGCTGAGCGTGTCATAGCCGAACAAGCTGCTAAAGAAGCCGCTGAAAAATTAGCGATTGAGCAAGCCGAAGCCGAACGTGTTGCTGCCCAAAAAGCAATCACCGAACGTGCCGAAGCCACAGCTCGTTTAGCGGCAGAATTATCTGCTTTAGCCAATAGCCGTGCTGCGGTTGCCTCTGTTGCCGTAACATGGCGTACTGTGGGTGAATACATTGCCGCTTTTGTACCCGAAGCTAAAGTGTCTACAGGCGCAGAAGTTGTGGCAGCGTTTTTTGTAGCTGAAAAAAACCAAAAAGCGATTGAAGAAGCTTTAGCTACACCACAAACGGCGGTTGAAGCAGTTGCCGAAGTTGCACCCATTAGCGAAGAAGCAGTTGCCGAAATGGTGGCTATTGTGGAAGTCGCAGAAACGATTGCTGAGCCAGTACCAAGCACCGAAACGGCAGTGATTGAAGAAACCACAACGCCAGAAGTGGCTGCTGTTGAAGCCACACCAGAAGCGGCTCCTGTACCGATGGTAATGCCTGAAGCAACATGGCACACCGTGGGTGAGTATATTGCGGCGTTTGTACCTGATGCAAAACCTGTGACAGGTGCGGAAGTGATTGCAGCGTTTTTTGTGGCGCAAAAAGCCCAAAAAGCCATTGCTGATAGCTTAGCCCAATAATAAGGCTATGTACTAAATAAGGGGCTGAAAAGCCCCTTATTTTTTGAACTAAGGCTCGATTACGTCAATACCAACATTTAAAGAAATAGCTTTTTTAATCATTTGTTTATCAAAACTTAAAAAATTTTGAGTGTGTAAACTAAAGGATAAATGTAAAGCATCAGCAAAATCCATACCTTGCTCATGCCACTGTAACGCAATAATTATTAGCTTTTTATTTTCACTAATAATATTTTCTAAACCCAGTAGATTGGACAATGCAAAAACAATGCGCTCAGATGAAAATCTGTAACTAAAACGCAATACCCATTCTGTTTCTAAAATAACGGTTTTGGGAATAAAAATGGAGTTTGATGCGGCAAAAATTTGATACGCTTTTTGATATTGTGCTTCATCATCGCGGGTCAAAAAACGAACCACAATATTGGTATCAATAGTTATCACTTTTGCCCCCATTGCCTTATAACACCTTCTTGAATAGCTTCATTCATCTCTTCGATAGTTTTAGCTTTGCCTTGATACGCCAAGCAACCCGCAACATCTTCTAACTTTGTTTTGGCCAATGCAACTTTAGGTTTTAATAAAATGCCTTGTGGTGTTAATTCAATTTCTAATTCTTGCCCTATATTTAAATGGTAGGCATCACAAATGGTTTTAGGAATAACAACGTGTCTTTGATCAGTTAAATGTGTAGTTTGCATTTTTACTCTCCCGTTTGCACATTAATATAACCTAGTACACCTCATCCGTCTTAATCAATAGTTTTTAAATAACCCGCCCTTTTGCGCTTCTAACCAAGCGGACAAAACAGCCGTATCCTTTGGGATACTTACGAACCTTGCCTTCATAAAAAACCACAACACTGGCTTCTTCGCTGTTTTTTTGAGTGGTGGATGTCCAAAATATGGCGTTTTGTCCTTCTTCTTTAGGACAAAATAAAATACCTTGTTCGGATTTATAACCTTCTTTATCGGGCAACATTAAACTGGCTAATTCTTTTTCGGTAGGTAAACGCCATGTAAAATCTTTAATTTCTCGTACACTGGTTAATTCAACGGATTTTGTCCATGGCATCTTCAAAGTGTTGAGGCTTGCCATAAACATCTGCATCCCAAATATACACATCATGACGATTCATAAACAATTATCCTTAATTTAATTAAACCCTAAACAACATTCACTTCAATTTCTAAGTTTACGCCAAATTTTTCTAACACACTTTTTTGAATCGCTTGTGCCAAATTAACCACTTCTGCACCTGTTACACCACCAAGATTAACCAATACCAAAGCTTGTTTATGGTAAACCCCTGCTTGACCTAAACTTTGCTCCTTCCACCCTGCTTGCTCAATTAACCATCCTGCGGCCAACTTCATGCCTTGCGCTTGTGGGTAGGCAACCAACTGCGGATATTGCGCTTTTAATGCTTCAAACTGCGCCAATGCCACCACAGGATTTTTAAAGAAGCTGCCTGTATTACCTATTTGCGCTGGATTAGGCAACTTGCGCTGCCTAATAGCAATCACCGCTTGCGCCACTTGCGTAGGGCTGGCTTGAGTAATGCCTTGGCTTAACAACTCTTGAGCAATATCGCCATACTGCACATTAACACGCGCTATTTTGGACAAGCAAAAACGCACGGCGGTAATCACATATTGATTTTTGAGCGCGTTTTTAAAAACACTGTCTCGATAGCCAAAAGCACATTCACTTAACGCAAACTCGCGCATCATGCCTGTTTGTATCGACATCGCCTCCAAACTCACAAAACTGTCTTTTAGCTCTACGCCATACGCGCCAATATTTTGAATGGGTGCTGCACCCACTGTTCCTGCAATCAGCGATAAGTTTTCTAGGCCATACCAACCTTGCGCCACGCAATATTGCACAAATTCATGCCAGTTTTCGCCTGCGGCAGCTTCTACAATAACGCGCTCGCCATCATCAGCAACACACTTAATGCCTTTTAAGTTTGGATTTAGCACCACGCCTTGATAGTCTTGAGCAAACACTATATTACTACCGCCACCCAATACTAATAGGGGTACATTTTTGGCGGTAACGGTATTTAAAAAACTGCGTAAGGCGGCTTGGGTATTAACTTGTACCCAAAATCGGGCATTAGCGGCAATACCAAAGGTATTGCGCTGTTTTAAAGAGGCGTTTTCTATCAAGTACATGGCATTAGCAACCACAATTTGTTAAGCCTTTTTGCTCTAATAAGGTTTTGAGCAGCTTATCGGCAGCAGGTTCGACTAAGTCTAAAACATCTTCAAAACCTTGGTCTCCACCCGTGTAAGGGTCTGGTACTTCTGTGCCTTGTAATGTTGGATGAAAGTCTAAAAATAACTGTAATTTGGCGGTAGCATCTTTGCAGTATTTTTGGACTTTTTCCATTTCGGCAAAGTTCTTTTTGTCCATAACCAAGATGTAGTCAAACTTTTTAAAGTCTTGAGGAGAAATAAAACGGGCGCGTAATTTAGACAAATCATAGCCACGCGCTTTGGCGTGTTTTTGGGCGCGTTTGTCTGGTGGCTCGCCTACATAATAGGCGGCTGTGCCTGCGGAATCGATGCTAAATAAGTCACTCCAACCCGTTTTTTGTACTTTAGTTTTAAATACGCCTTCGGCAGTGGGCGAACGGCAAATATTACCCAAACATACAAATAACACTTTAATTTTGTCGGCAGCCTCTACTTGCAGTGGGCTGATTGGCTTCGCAGCTTGCTGTTGCGCCACAATCGCACGTACACGTTCTAAATCTTCTGGCGTATCCACACCTGCTGGCAAGTTTACACAGGCTAAATCGACATGAATTTTTACGCCATAATATAAAGCGCGTAGTTGCTCTAAGGCTTCGACTTGCTCTAATAACGCAGGCGGCCATTGCACATAATCATTTAAAAAGCCAACCCGATACGCATAAATACCCAAATGGCGTAAATATAAATCTTTAACAGGCAGTGAGCTAATACCTTGCATAAAGGCATCACGCGCCCACGGCATAGGCGCACGGCTAAAATACATCGCCATATTGTTAACATCACGCACTAACTTAACAATGTTAGGGTTAGTTAATTGGGCAACATCTTCTATGGCTTCGGCTAAAGTAGCCATACCTGCTTGTGGATTAGCGGCTAAATTTTCGGCAACTTGGTTAATCACTTGGGGAGGAATTAAGGGTTCATCACCTTGCACATTGACAATAATGTCATCTGCCGCCCAACCCATTTTAGCGGCAACTTCTTGGAGGCGGTCTGTACCTGAGGGATGCTGAGGAGAAGTCATCACCACAATTGCGCCATAAGGTTTTAAGGCTTGGGCAATACGTTCGTCGTCGGTTGCTACAACGACCGTTTTGGCTTTACTTAGCAAAGCTTGTTGATACACATGCACAACCATTGGTTTGCCTGCAATATCCATCAACGGTTTGGCTGGCAAACGGCTTGACGCATAACGGGCGGGAATGACTACATTAAAATCTGTCATGATTATTTATCCAGTTTTTCGTCAAGGGTTAAGACGCGTGCTTCGCTTTCGAGCATCACAGGAATATCATCCCGAATCGGAAACGCTAAGGCATCGGGCTTGCACACTAATTCTTGTTGCTGTGCGTGATAAATGAGCTGACCTTGACAAACAGGACAGACCAAAATGGCTAATAATTTTTTGTCTAACATGATTTATTTGTCCATGACTTGCGCTAATTTTTGACTTAGCTGCTGATAAAAGTTTGTAGGTAATTGAGCAGTAACAGGCACTTGCCACATGTTATCTTGTACAAATTGTTGGCACTTTACGGCATCTTTAGCAGTCATCACAATTGGCAATGACTCATCAAAGGTAAAATCGGCGGCAACAAACTGATGATGGTCGGCAAAAGCGTGTTTTATTACTTCAAAGCCTTGTTGCTGTAGTTGCTTAAAAAACCGTTCGGGGTTGCCTATACCTGCCACCGCATGAATTTTTTGTGGGGCAACAGGTGCTTTATGGCTAGAAGATGTTGCGACAGGTACGCACGCACTCGCTTCTAAAAACATATAGTGTGCTTGTGGATAGCGATAACCTTCACCATTTATCACCACAAAATCGACACTTTTTAAACGCTGTGCCGACTCGCGTAATGCCCCTTGAGGCAAAAAATGATTATTTCCTAAGCCTCGCGCCCCATCAATCACGGCTATTTCTATATCACGCGCTAAAGCATAATGCTGCAAACCATCATCACAAAGCACCACATTGCCCAAGTTATGTTGCACAACATAAGCTACTGCTTCGGCGCGTTTGGGCGCAACCACCACAGGCACTTGGCTTTGCAAGAACATCAGCAAAGGCTCGTCACCCACTTGCTGTGGCGTACTTTGTGCGGTGACTAAGGCAGGATATTCGGTTTGGCCGCCATAACCTCGACTCACAATCACAGGGCTGTAACCCTGCTCTTTTAGGTAGTTAACAATCGCTAAAGTGAGTGGTGTTTTGCCTGTTCCACCTGCACTAATATTACCCACTACAATTACGGGAATATTAAATTTTTGGCTTTTAAACCAACCGTGTTGATAAGCAATACGTCTAAAAACACTAATCAAGCCATATAAAAACGACAACGGAGCAAGCAGCCACAAGGCCCAATGTCCTTTATACCATGCGTTGACTAGGCGTTGGCTCATGTGGGCAGTTCGCTATCATCGGCAAAATGGCGGCTATGCAACTGGGCATACATGCCCTTTTTTTCGAGTAACTCGTGATGTGAGCCTTGCTCAATAATACACCCTGACTCTAGCACCACAATTAAATCGGCTTTTTCGATGGTAGATAAACGATGTGCAATCACTAAGGTGGTACGATTTTGCATCACGGTTTCTAAGGCTGCTTGAATATAAAACTCGGATTCGTTGTCTAAGGCAGAAGTTGCTTCATCTAAAATCAAAATCGGGGCATCTTTTAATAAAGCGCGGGCAATAGCAATTCGCTGACGCTGACCACCCGATAGCTGTGTGCCATCTTGACCAACTTGGGTTTGATAACCTTGCGGCAGCTTCATAATAAAATCATGGGCATACGCGGCTTTTGCAGCAGCTTCTACTTCGGCATCGGTTTTGTGGGCTAAATCACCATAGGCAATATTATGACGAATGGTATTATCAAACAGCATCACTTTTTGGCTAACCGTAGCAATTTGCTCACGTAAATTAGCTAAGGTGTATTCAGACAAGGCATGGCCATCTAATAAAATTTGACCTTGTGTGACTTCATAAAAGCGCGGTAACAAACTCACTAAGGTACTTTTGCCTGAGCCAGAACGCCCAACCAATGCCACCGTTTTGCCTGTAGGTACGGTCAAGTTAATGTTGTGTAAAACTTGCTCGCCTGTAGGATAACTAAACGATAAGTCTTTAAACTCAATTTGACCTTGTACTTTCGTGGCTTGATAAGTACCCGTATCTTCTTCTACCGTCGTATCTAATAAATCAAACACCGATTGTGCCGCCGAAATACCACGTTGAATTTTGGTATTTACATCGGTTAAAGAACGTACAGGTTTAGACAATAACCCTGCGGCGGTAATATAAGCAACAAACGCACCTGCTGACACATCACCCAAAATATTGGGCTGCAAAGCCAACCACACCACGCCACCCATAGCGATAGCCATCAAAAACTGAATCACGGGCGTATTAAGTGCCGAAGTCACGACCATTTTCATGCTTTGTTTAAGGTTTTCTTTAGACGCATTATCAAAACGTTGGGTTTCATAAGCCTGACCACCATAACTTTTAACCACTGCAAAACCTTGAATCGTTTCGCCCACAATATGATTAACATCACCCATAGTGTTTTGAATTTTATAGGATAATTTACGAAACCGCTTACTGGCAACACGCACCAAACTTGCTGCTATTGGGCCAATAATTAGCAAAGAGATGGACAAACGCCAATTGGTATAAAACAAATAACCTAATAAACCTAATACCGTAAAGCCTTCACGCACCATAGTTTTTAGGGCATCGCTGGCGGCTTCGGTTACTTGTTCTACATCATAAATTAACTTGGCACTTAAATGCCCTGCCGAATGTAGGTGATAATACTGATTAGGCAGTATTAATAATTTGGCAAATAATTCTTTGCGTAACTGATAAACCACATTACGCGCCACCAAAGACAGGTAGTACGTTCCCATAAACGTACCTATGCCCCTAAAAAAGAAAATCGCCACAATAATTAGAGGAAATAGGTTTTTGGCGGACTCATCTTTATCTTGAATCGCATTGATAATAAATTTGATTTGCTCGGCAGCCGCCCATTCGGTTTGAGCGTTTAATATAAAGCCAACAATACCTAGTGCAAACGCGCCCCAATAAGCCTTGCTATAACCCAAAAGTCGTTTATAGGTTTGCCAACCCGATTGCTGTATCATTAAGGATTCTCGCTCGCTAATCGGGTACTAATACTTAAATTAACAAAACCCATTTGCCCTGCCACATCCATCACGGTAATAACAGCTTGATGACTCGCTTTGCCATCAGCAGCGATAATAAACGACATATCGCGTTTACCCTCACTGGCTTGCTCAATGGCACTTTGCAATTGTTTTGCGTCTTTAGCCGCCAATTCTTGACCATTAATGGTATACGCCCCTGCGGCACTAACACCTATTTCTATCGATTTAGATTTAGATGGTTTAGCAGCATCACCTTTGGCTTCGGGCAACACAATTTGCAACTTACTCGACTTATTAAAGGTGGTTGAAATCATTAAAAAAATGATTAAAAACAACAAACAATCAATAAGCGGTGTTAAGTTTATTTCGAGATTGTCGGGTTGAGGGCGGCGAAACTTCATTATCAAACCGCCTGTTCTTGAAAATCAACTTCACGGTCACCGTGAACTATATCCACTAATTTAATGGCTTGTTGTTCCATTTCAACGGCCATCGTAGAAATATGACGCGCAAAATAACGGTGCATAATCATGGCAGGAATTGCCACAAATAAACCGCCTGCGGTGGTCATTAAGGCTTTAGAAATACCACTCGCTAATAATGAGGGGTCGCCCATACCCGAGCCTGTATTGATGGCCATAAAAGCCTCAATAATACCTACAACCGTACCCAACAAACCCAACAAGGGCGAAATCATCGCCAGTGTGCCTAAAACACTTAAATAGCGTTCCATGTGATGAATCACCACACTGGCACTTTCTTCAATACACTCTTTCATAATCTCGCGTCCATGACGCGAATTTAATAAACCTGCGGCTAAAATTTCACCCAAGGGTGAATTGGCTTTTAACTCACGCAGTTTATTGGCATCAAGCTGTTTGTTTTTAATCCAGCCCCATACTTCGGCTAATAAATTAGGTGGCGCAACTCGACTCGCCCGTAATGCCCATGCGCGCTCAAAACAAATGGCCATTGCCAATACTGATGCGATTAAAATCGGCAACATGAGTAAGCCGCCCGATTTAACTAATTCCCACACGTTGTATTCCTCATGTATTTAAAAAAAGCTCCTCCCCCTTGCAAAGGGGGAGGTTGGGAGGGGGTCGACAACCCCACCCTAACCCTCCCCTAGATTAGGCGGAGGGAATATTATTGTTTATTGCCTATACTTTTTAGAGCCGAAACAAACAAAACGCTGCTACTTTACCCATTTAGGGCAAATTTAGCCAGTAATGACCACGTTGCCGCCATGCTTGACGCGCAATAATACCCTGTTTTGTTAAATGATAACGTAATGTTCCGTGTTGAATCGTGTTATCTATGCCTATTTGTAATTTAGATAAACGCTCAAGCACAATAGGTGCAGGATGTCCAAATTGATTATGATAACCTGCCGAAACAATCGCCAATTGTGGCTTTACTGCGTCTAAAAATACTGCGCCAGAGGAAGTTTTGCTACCATGATGCCCCAACACTAAAATATCACTTTGCAAATTCGTTTTTTGTTTAAGTAACAACTGCTCGGCAGGTAGCTCCATATCACCCGTTAACAACACACTAAACCCTGCACCACTGACCCGCAACACGCACGAGCGATTATTGTCTTTATCGTAATATGCGCCTGTAATGGGTGACAAAACTTCAAATTTTACCTTATCCCATTGCCATTGCTGACCTGCAACACATAACTGTTGTTTGGTTTGATGCTGTAATTGATAACCCTCTGGCGTAGCACTGTACCAAGCCTGTTGTGGTATAAATTGCCTCATTAGCGCATTTGCACCGCCTGTATGGTCTTTATCATTATGACTAATCATGAGGCCATGTAATTGCTTTACATCTAACCAATGCAAATAACGATTAATAATACGCTCGCCTGCGTTTTGATTTGCACCTGTGTCATACAATAAATTATGTTTTTGGGTTTGAATAAGAATGCTTAAGCCTTGGCCTACATCAATAATGCTTAATTGTGCTTCACCTTCGGCTAAAGCTGGCCATCTAAACATAAGTGGCAACACCAAAAAAGGCGTTAACACACGAGGCAAAATACCTTTAGGTAACAACCAAGCCGCTAAAACAGCACTCATAAATATCAAGCTTACGCCTGATAACACCCAAATTTGTTGTGCATGAGGAATCTCGCTTAAGTACGTTAAATACGCATTTAAAGCATCTACTAAACTAATCGCCAAAGACCAACAAAAACTTTGCAAAAAATTCGATACCAAACCCAGCCCTAATCCCATTAAAGCCAACGGCACAATAAACAAACCCACCATAGGAATAGCGATAATATTGGCCAATGGTGCAACCCATGACAACATTCCAAAAAAACCTAAAGTCATTGGAATGAGTGCTAAAGTCAGCCACAATTGCAAACGAATAAACTGCTTAATTTTGTGGCCTTGTAAACTCATGCCCGACCACAAAATCAATAACGCCACCGCCCCAAAAGACAACCAAAAACCCACCGCGTGTACACTTAGAGGCTGCCATAACACCAACAATACAAAGGCCAGCAATAATACGCGCAAAATTGGCACTTCTTTACGCAAGCCTGTAAGCAACAACGCCAAAGCAACCATTAACAAAGTACGCAAGGTAGGCAACGATAACCCTGCCAACAAACCATAAAGCACCGCCACCATCAGCGTCAGGGGTAATTTGATTTGCTGCAAAGGCACTCTTAAAAACAAATTCGGAAAGAAGCTTAAAATTTTGACCCACAGCCATGTTATTGCCAAGGCTGCCAACATCACGTGTGCGCCACTAATCGCCATTAAATGGCTAATGCCTGTTGCCGCATATAAATCCCATAAATTATCATTGACTAAAGCTCTATCACCAGACAATAACGCTAAGACCACACCTGCATTATGTTGATGGCTAAATAGGCCAATAAATTGCTCTCGAATACTTAATCGCCATTCATCTATACTCCAAGGTGCAGAGCTAACAAGTTGAGCGCGAGTGACTTTACCCGTGGCACTTATGCCCTCACTTAATAACCATGCTTGATAATCAAACGCGCCTGCCGAAGAAATACCATGAGGCCGCCGTAAACTAACCGTCATTTGCCAAATTTGCTGCGGTCGTAAATCTAATGTTAGCGGCGTGGTTAATTGCCAGTGCATTTGAGACGAGATAGGATAACTAATACGTGACACCACCTTGAGCGGTGTTACTCTAAAACGTAAACCATAAGGGGTATATTCGGGCAAGCCCTCTATTTGTACTTGCACTTTAAACGGCTTTTCTTCTAGATTGACGGGTGGCTGCAAAGCTAAGGCTTGTTGAGCGCACCACACACTCCATGTGGTTGTTAACAAACACACCGCTAACAAGGCAAATATACGCCAACGCAAGGCGAGCAAGCCAAAAAGCAACGCTGTCATTAATAAATAATTGATATTGGGTAAGCTTGGCCACCATAATAAAGACAATGCGCCTATTGCAGCCGCACTTAGATATCGTTCCATGATAATAATCTATCCACGTATTTTGCTAAAAACAGGGTATTTTAACGTGCTTTACAGGCGATTTATTACAAATTACTACCGATATTAAAATCAGAAGATTGCAGAATTATCATAAATCGTTAACAATCCTGTGCTTGTTGCGTCATAGGTTTATTTAATGCCCAAACAACTCATTCGTAAATACCTGCCTTCACCCGAAAAAATCGCCAATATGAAGGGCTTAGGTTTTTTGCGTCATCGCTTACAAGACCCAAACTTGTGGCATTTAAATCGGCATTCTGCGTCGGGCGCAATGTTTTGGGGCTTGTGGTGTGCTTTTTTGCCCATGCCTTTTCAAATGCTGCCTGCGGCAATTGCCGCCTTAGTATTTAGAGTCAATTTGCCGCTATGTATTGTACTGGTATGGATTAGCAACCCCTTAACCATGATTCCTGTGATTTATCTATCTTATTTTGTGGGTGCATCTTTACTCAACAAACCGATGATTCACACCGATACATTGTATAGATTAGTCGAAAATTTAGGCTCTTTGGTAAGTAACTTTATGACTAATAAAGCTTATCACAAAAAAAACTTAGAATTAGTACAGCATATAGAACCTATTTTATTAGGGATGTTAGTGACAGGATTTTTACTCGGCTGTATAGGGTATTTAGGCATGAATTGGTATTGGCGCTACCATGTGACTAAAGCATGGAATAACCGCCAATTTCGTAAAGCGACAACAAAAAAATAGACTTCGACTCCGCTCAGCCAACGCAAAAATGCGCCCTGAGCGAAGTCGAATGGCATTATCTAAGCCAACAATTCACCACTTTGCATGGTCAGTATTCTATCTGCCGACTGTGCCAATTCTCTATCATGGGTCACAATAATCAAACTCATGCCTAACTCTTGTTTTAGCGTTTGTAATAACTGCTGAATTTCGGTGGCGGTTTCGTGGTCTAAATTACCTGTAGGCTCATCAGCCAACACCACATCAGGCTTTGTTACCAACGCACGAGCCAAAGCAACACGTTGCCGCTCTCCACCCGACAACTCAGCAGGTTTATGTTGCAAACGATGCGCCAAGCCTACCTTTGCCAATAATTCGGTAGCAGCAGATTCGGCTTCTTTTACCGAGCAACTTTGGCGTAACAATAAAGGCATACATACATTTTCTAAGGCAGTAAATTCGGCTAACAAATGATGAAACTGATACACAAAACCCAAATGTTTATTGCGTAATTCACCGCGTTTGGTCTCGTTTAAAGCACTTAATGGCTGTCCTAAAATCGTCACAGTGCCACTGCTAGGCACGTCTAAACCGCCCAAAATGTGCAACAAGGTACTTTTACCCGAGCCAGAGCTACCCACAATGGCAACAAATTCACCGCGATTAATGCTTAAACTAACATTTTTAAGTACATCAACCGCTTGTAAGCCGTCATTAAACGTTTTATTTAAGGCTTGAGCTTCTAATACCACATTATTCATAACGCAACGCCTCCGCAGGTTGTACTTGTGCTGCTTTGCGAGCAGGATAAATCGTGGCTAAAAAGCTTAATAAGGCCGAAATAAAACTCACGCCTATTACATCGCTCCATTTTAATTCGGAGGGTAAATAATTGACAAAATACGCATCAAAAAACGACTGGCCTGTGATGTGTTCAACCCATGTCATAAAGTCACTAATATTTAAGGCAATGATTACCCCTAACAACACACCGCCTAGCGTGCCAAACAAGCCAATCACCGCCCCTTGCACCATAAAAATACGGGTAATGGTTTGAGGCGACGCGCCTAATGTACGCAAAATAGCAATGTCGGCTTTTTTATCAGTCACGACCATTACCAAACTAGACACAATATTAAACGCAGCAACGGCCACAATTAACAGCAACAATAAGCCCATCATGGCTTTTTCCATTTGAATCGCACTAAACAAGTTGCCGTGAGTTTGAGTCCAGTCATTACCATAAAAATAATCGGGCAATTTACTCAACAAATTCATCAATACAGGCCGCGATTCAAAAATATCATGTAATTGCAAACGCACGCCCTGCACTTGGTCGCCTATACGCAGCATTTTTCCTGCATCAGAAATATGAATATACGCCAGTAAGCCGTCTACATCTGCCCCCACCTTAAATATGCCTACTACCGTAAAGCGTTTAAATCGGGGGATTACGCCCGCAGGTGACACCGCCGCTTCGGGCAACACAAGGGTCATTTTATCGCCCACTTGCAAACCCAAATTAAGAGCTAAGGTTTCGCCCAACACAATGCCAAAATCATCAGCCTGTAAGTTATCTAAACTGCCTGTTTGCATGTGCTTTTCGACAATAGAGACTTTCTTTTCGTATTGCGGCTCAACACCCGAAATCATCGCACCCGTGACTTGGCCATTAGCAGCTAACATACCCTGTAATTGGGTATAAGGGGCAACAGCCATGACTTGCGGATTTTTTTTGGCAAACTCAGCTAATTTTTGCCAATCATGAAACGGTTCTCGTGAATTAATCGTAGCGTGAGGTATCATGCCTAAAATGCGATTTTTAAGTTCTCTATCAAAGCCGTTCATTACCGATAACACAGTAATTAATACAGCAACTCCCAACATCAGACCTATAATTGATGTTAAAGAGATAAACGAAATAAAATGATTACGGCGTTTGGCACGTGTATAACGTAATCCAATCAGTAGCGAAACGGGCTTGAACATGGTAAAACTTTGACCATACTATGGGGGACGGCGCGATTATCGCTGATTTATGGCTTTAGTGCCTCGTTGTTGATACAGTTTCTGTACCAAAACCACAAAACTATGGCAAAAATGCCTTTATATCGCTAAATTACACTTATCCAAATGCAAAAAATGGCAAGAATGCCTTGTGAGTTAAAAATCATGATTAAAACAAATGCAGATAGCCCATTCGAAAGACGCTTACTTAACCGTGTTGATTCTACCTTGTCTTTGCATTATCAGGCGATTAGCAGTACCGATGCTTTAAAAGACCCTTATGATGGAAATTTTTCGCTGCCACGTTACTTTACCTTATTTGCCGAAATCGAACAGGTAGACAGCGTACAACGCAGCCAAATGCAGCTTTTAGAGCGTGAAAATGAACGTTTACATGGTTTGTTTCAGGCAGTTAATTTAAAGCTAGAATTATTAACAGGTGCGATTTACGATGGTTTAGCTAAATTACTGTCTCCTATTCCACAACAAGTCAATTTAAGTGAGAGTGGTTTGTCGTTTCATGCCGCCGAAGCGATTACACCGGGTACACATTTACATTTGGCCATTAGCCATTTAGAGCATCATTACCATATTGCGGCAACGGCGCGTGTGGTGTATTGCGAAGATGAAGATTTAGAAGGTTTTAGAACAGGCGTATATTTTATTAATATTAACCCGAGTGACCGTGCTCGTTTATCACAAGATATTGTACGCAAACAACAAGAGCAAGAAGTGCTTAAACCTTTTGTAAATCCTGAAGAATAGAGGCTAACCCCTGTAATTTAGATTATATTCGACTTCGACTCCGCTCAGTCAACAGAGCAAGCTCCCTGAGCGAAGTCGAAGGGTTTGTTAAAACGAGAACTATCCTTAGATTACGCCCCACCCCATGAATCACGCAAACTAACCGTTTTATTAAACACCAATTTACCGTCCACACAGTCTTTTAAGTCGGCTACAAAATAACCTTCACGCTCAAACTGAAAACGATCTTCGGGTTGTGCGGTGGCTAAACTCGGCTCAACAATGGCTTGTGTGACTTTAAACGCATCAGGGTTAATACAATCTAAAAAGCTTTCACCAGACTCTGGGTCGGCTTGCGTAAACAAGCGGTCATATAAGCGAATTTCGGCAGGCACACCCAAACTTGCCGACACCCATTGAATCACGCCTTTGACTTTACGACCTTCGGGGTTTTTACCTAAGGTATTTAAGTCGGCACTACAACGTAACTCAACAATCTCGCCAGCTTCGTTTTTAATCACTTCATCGCATTTAATCACATAACTATGACGCAAACGCACTTCGCCACCTAACACTAAACGCTTAAAACCTTTAGGTGGTTCCTCGCTAAAGTCAGCGGCATCTATATAAATTTGTTGCGTAAACGGAATATCACGTGTGCCTAATTCGGGTAAATTAGGATGACGTGCCGAATTAAGTGTTAACACTTCATCAGCCATATTGGTAATAACGACTTTTAACGGATTTAACACTGCCATAGCACGTGGTGCAGTGTTATCAAGATGGTTACGAATACAAAACTCAAGTAAGCCAAAATCAACCACACCATCGCTTTTACCAATACCAATACGATCACAAAAATCACGCAATGATTCTGGTGTATAACCCCGACGACGCAAACCTGCAATCGTAGGCAAACGTGGGTCGTCCCAACCATGCACTACAGCTTCGTCAACCAATTTTTTTAACTTACGTTTACTGGTCACGGTATAGTTTAAGTTTAAGCGCGAAAACTCAATTTGTTGCGGATGAGCTGGCGTTTTAACGGTATCAAGCAGCCAATCATAAAAAGGACGATGGTCTTCAAACTCTAAGGTACACAAAGAATGAGTGATGTTTTCTATAGCATCAGAAATAGGATGCGTAAAATCGTACATCGGATAAATTAACCACTTATTACCCGTTTGATGATGTACCACTTTTTTAATACGATAAATAACGGGGTCACGCAGGTTAATATTACCCGAAGCCATATCAATTTTTGCGCGTAACACACACTCGCCTTCGGCAAACTCACCTAAACGCATTTTTTCAAATAAAGCCAAATTTTCGGCAACACTACGCTCGCGATAGGGTGAGTTAGTTCCTGCCTCGCTAAAGCTGCCGCGATTTTGTTGAATTTGCTCTGGTGATTGTGAGTCAACATAGGCTTTGCCCATATTAATTAAATCGAGGGCGTATTGGTGTAACGCATCAAAATAATCAGAGGCAAAACGTATCTTACCTGCCCAACTAAAGCCCAACCAAGATACATCACGCTTAATGGCATCAATGTATTCTTGGGATTCTTTTTCGGGGTTAGTATCATCAAAACGTAAATTACATTCGCCCTGACTTTCTACAGCCACCCCAAAATTTAAGCAAATAGACTTAGCATGACCAATATGCAAATAGCCATTTGGCTCTGGCGGAAAACGGGTAATCACTTTGGCATGTTTGCCCGTTTCTAAATCATTGACAATTTGTGCGCGGATAAAATCTTTGGCTTCCATCAAAAAACTCGCATGACAAGCGTAAAACTAGCTTTTTAGAACTTACGCTGTTAGCATTTATGATTCACACGTTAACCGTTATCAACGGCTTCATGCACACAAAAGATGCTAATAGCATTGCAATGCGTAAGTCCTGCTTTATGATATACACAGCTAGCGGACTGATTTTACATCAGCCCTAAAAAGACTAAACAGTCTAGCGATTGCTTGGCTTGGTCTCAAGTACTAAACCTCAAACCTACAGGAAACAATGATGAAAGTTGCTTTAAATACAAACTATGGTCGTATTGTGTTAGACCTTGATGAAGTAAATGCCCCAAAAACGACTGCAAATTTTGCAGAATACGTAAAAAGTGGTCATTACAGTGGCACAATTTTTCACCGTGTGATTGCAGGCTTTATGATTCAAGGCGGCGGCTTTGACAAAAACATGAGCCAAAAGCCCACCAAAGCCACTATTCAAAACGAAGCAGACAATGGCCTAAAAAATGACGTAGGTACTATTGCCATGGCGCGTACAAGCGACCCACATTCTGCCTCGGCACAGTTTTTTATTAACGTAAAAAACAATGATTTTTTAAACCATAGCAGCAAAACTTCTCAAGGTTGGGGTTATGCGGTATTTGGGAAAGTATCTGAAGGCATGGACGTTGTGCGCAAAATTGAAGGTGTAAGAACCGCCAATAAAGGTGGTCATGGTGACGTACCTGTTGAACCTGTGATTATTGAAAGCGCTGAAGTATTGGCTGATTAATTTGTAGCGTGGGTTGACGCAGGAAACCCACGATTTACTAATAAAATCAATGTGATGGGTTTCATTCTTCAACCCATCCTACTCGCTCTCACTGGGAGAGGGAGAACTTGACCGCCTTCAAACTAACTTAGCCCACTGATTATGAAACCCATTTATTTTATCTCCGACCTACATTTAGCTGTCGATTTACCGCGTGTAACCCAAGGCTTTTTAAATTTATTACAACAACTTGAAGGCAAAGCCCACGCACTGTATGTATTAGGTGATTTATTTGAAGCATGGGTGGGTGATGACAACAATAGCGATTATAACTTACAAATAATTCAAGCATTTAAACAACTTAGCTTAAGTGGCACATTACTTTATTTTGTACATGGCAATCGAGATTTTTTATTAGGTGAAGCATTTGCTGCTGCTTGCGGTGGTCAATTGTTAGGCGAGCGCACTGTTATAGATATGCCAACGGGCAAGCTATTAGTAGAGCATGGTGATGCTTTATGCACCCGTGACGAAAAGTTTATGGCGTTTAGAGTGCAAAGCCGTCACCCCGTATGGCAACAAGGCATGTTAGCCAAACCGCTCACAGAACGGGTACAAATTGCCGAATTGTGGCGTATGCAAAGCAAAATGCAAAACAGTAACAAGCCCGAAAACATTATGGATGTTACGCCACAAGCCGTTATTGACCTAATGACACAACAACAAGTGACTAGCCTATTACATGGTCATACGCATCGCCCCATGATTCACAAATTAGCACTGGCTAATGAGCAAACTGGCTTACGTATTGTATTAGGTGATTGGCAAGAAGAGACAGGTACAGCCGTTATTGGTATTGCCAATGAACAAGGCATTAGCTTAGAAAATTATACGTTTTAGCTTCGACTCCGCTCAGCCAACGTAAAACGCTCCCCGAACAAGTCGAAGGCCGAATTTAAGAAAACACAGACCCCACAAATACAAACGACCGCTAAATGCAGTCGTTTTGTATCTACCTATTTCGCCAAATAGACTTTCTAAATGTTATACACCTGCATTTTTTAGACGATTTGCATGGGCGCGATAAACATCAACTGGGTCTGGTGCAAACAAGCCTTGTACACCAAAAGTGTGGTTAATTGCATCGGCATGATTCCAAGGATAATCGTCACGCAATACTTTACCAAAATGGCTTGAACATTTACCTACTAAACCATCATTAGCTTCTGTGCCTGCCAAACCTGTAATACCAAAGAAATAATCTAAGGGGTCAACAACATTAGTAAATGATGATGTACCACTCCATGAGTAGTTTTTAATGCCATTAGCGGTATAAGCCCCCTCGCCACATGTGGTGCTTGGCATACCGTTAGTGTGTGCTGCATTAAAGGTTGCTGCACCTGCGGTAGTTAAGGAAGCCAACGCAGCCAAAGAATCTTCGGGGCGGTCATTACCTGCCAAAAAGTCTATAATACCCATGACGGCATCAGAAACACTACCAATAAAGCTCTGTGCTGTGCCTGCTGGCACAACACCAACCAATAAGTCACCTACTGGGCTGCCTTTAGCTGGGCTATGAATCAAGGTTAGCGAAGCCACTTTAGTAGGAATGACATCGGCGACATAACGCACCGAAAAGCCACCATGACTATGACCTAATAAATTAACTTTTTGTGCGCCACTAATTGCCAAAATTGTTTGAACTTGACTTAACAGTTGCTCACCGCGAGCCTCGGAGCTGTTTAACGCTGATGCTGTTGTAGTGTAAACCTTGCCGCCGCTATATGTTAGCGCAGAAGGAATACCATACCAGTAATCAACAAAACCAACTAACTTATCAAAGCCTAATACACCTGGTGCAAAAACCATCGGATATTTAGTTTTAGTATAAGTACAATCTTCCCACCACCAACAGGCTTGTGCTTGTGTAGCAACAAAAGAAGTAGCCAATAATGTCGCTGTAGCGAGTAGTTTTTTCATGGTTATTATCCCCTGCTGTTTTTGTATTGGGTATCAAGACTTAGAGTATTTATTCTAACTTTGGGTAAATATATGCTTAAATAATCATCTTTTCCAGTGCCAAGCAGGGTAAATCACGTCATTTTATTGATTTTTAGCGACACATCCGACTAGTGGCATATAGCCAACGACAAACGGCTACCGAGGTAGCCGTTGTCTAACTTTTGTATAACTAAGACTCAAAAATTAAGGTTTAATGCCTTGGTCGTGCATGGTCTCAAAGGCTTGTACTCGCACTCGTTCTTGCTCGTTAAAGTCTTTGGTTTTTATAGCTGTTAACTGGCGTTGACGCTCGGCTTCACTCAAAGCAGGATTTTTAATCAAGGTATCACGCTGCTGTAAGTAGTTATCAATACGGTCATCCCAGTCGGCACGTTCTTTGTCTAAAGACTCTAAACGTTCGGTAGCCTCTACCCCTACGATTTGCTCTCTAAGCGCACGTAATTCTTCTGGCTTACCACTACGCTTTTTCCAATCCTCAGTAAAGGTTGTTAGCTCTTGATATTTATTAAGTGTTTGTACACTTTCTTTAAGCTGTGGCGGCAAGGTATTTAACAATTCTGCGGTACGTTTAGCTTTCTCGGTCGCGCTTAAGCTCTTATCTTGCATTACCTCAATACGTGCCATGGTATAGCGGTCATAGGCATCTTCATCGCCAAAAAAAGCATCAATCACTTCACGGGTCATAAACTGTGTACGTAATGCTGCAACCTGCTCTTTTTGATGACGTATAGCACTCATATTTTGTGCTGGGTCACCCTGTATTTGTGGCATACGCCCCAATGCATCACGGTATGCCAAATAAGAATCTAAAATTTGTTCAGCTTGAATAATTGCTTGAGGATGGTCGGCTAATTTATAACGAATATATGCCCGAATACGCCCAATAATTGTCGCTAAATCTTCTTCACCAATTGCTGATAAGAAATAATCAAAAACCTGACGCACACTTTGCGCCACAATCAAATTACCATTAGAGTCAACTTCGAGTGAACCATCAACATCGGTATCACTCAAAGACTTTGGCATCCCTTCACGGCCTGTTTTAAAACGAGTTTCTGTTTTGGATTTTTCGATAGCAGCTGCGACATCTTGTTGTGTAGGTAACTCACTAACAGCAGGCTTTATGGGTGATGCGGTATTGACAGCATCACCTTTATCTCGTGCTAGCCACAATAAAATGACGGCTATAAATACAAAAAAAACAGTTAAACCGATGGCAAGTTTACGTTGCATTATTGTTTTTCCATGAAGTCAGACTTATGCAAATAAAAAAACATAAGTATTATTTATTTTAGTTATGTGTTTGCGTTTATTTTGTTTTTACTTCAAATCCGTCATTTACTTTAAAAGTATTTAACAAAAGAAGTTTAGCGTACGCAACACTAGCCCTATTGTAGAGCTAGTGTTGGCAATTTGACATGGTAAAATAAAAAATCACAACAAGAATTACAGACCTGCTACTTTTAAGCGGTTTGCATGTTGGCGGTATAAATCGGTAGGTGCGGGTGTAAACAAACCACGCAAACCAAATAATTGATTAATAGCGTCACCGTGATTATGCGGATAGTTATCACGTATCACTTTACCAAAATGGCCTGAGCATTTACCCACTAGACCATCGTTTGGCTCAGTCGAAATCAAACCTGTAATACCAAAGAAAATATCTAAAGGGTCAAAAATATTAGTGACCGAAGATGTGCCACCCCACGAGTAGTTTTTGATGCCATTGGCAGTATAAGCACCTTCGCCACAGGTAGTTGTAGGCACACCATTAGGATGCTTAGCATTAAAGGTAGCCGCACCTTTGGTGGTAAACGAATCCATACTCGCTAAAAAGTCTTCTTTGTAGCTATTACCCGCTAAAAAGGTCACAAAGTTAGAAACCGCATTACCCACACTCTGAATTAAAGACGCAGAAAATGTGCCTGCTGGCGCCACATTACGAATTAAATCAGCACCAGGCGCACCTTTAACAGGACTATGCACTGTAGTTAAAGAAGCCACTTTGGTAGGAATAGCATCAGCGACATAACGAATCGAAAACCCACCATGACTGTGGCCTAATAAATTTACTTTTTGTGCGCCACTAATGGCCAAAATATTTTGTACTTGGCTTAATAATTGTTCGCCACGCACTTCGGAGCTGTTAAACGCAGAAGCAGACGTAGGATAAACCTTAGCACCGCCATCACGCATAGCATTAGGAATACCATACCAATAATCTACAAAACCCACCAACTTATCAAAACCCAATACACCAGGTGCTAGCACTACAGGATATTTGGTTTTGGTATAGTCACAATTAAACAAGCAAAACGCTTGGCTCACATTGGCTGTTAAAGACGCTGTGACTGCTAAGGTTAATGTTGCCAAGGTTTTTTTAATCATGGTAAGCCCCAGTATTTTTTTTGATATAACAACTCACACAAAGCATATTGTATAAACAAGTAATGTTTTTAAAAAAAGCCAAACGTGCAAGCCATTAAAAATTACTAATACAATATAGAAGATCTATATGATGACCGACAATTTGATTATGTGTCGGCCATCACATAATCGGCTTATACGCCTGCTGATTTTAAGCGATTAGCGTGTTGACGATATAAATCGGTAGGATCTGGTGTAAACAAACCACGCACACCAAACATGTGGTTGATGGCATCACCATGATTGTGTGGGTAGTCATCACGAATCACTTTACCAAAGTGACTTGAACACTTACCTACTAAACCATCATTGGCTTCAGAAGTTGCAACCAATCCAACAATACCAAAGAAAGTATCTAAAGGATCTAACACATTCGTTACCGAAGATGTGCCGCTCCATGAGTAGTTTTTAATACCATTGGCACTATAAGCGCCCTCACCACACGTTGTGGCAGGTACACCACCAGTATGTTTAGCATTAAATATTGCTGCATTTTGAGGTGTTAAAGAATTCATGCTTGCCATAAAATCTTCTTTATAGTCATTGCCCGCCAAAAAGGTAATAAAGTTAGAAACTGCATCACCTACAGCAGATGCAACTGCGCCAGTGACTGTGCCAGCAGGTGCAATACCCATAATAATATTAGCACCAGGCACACCCTTAACAGGACTATGAACCATCGTTAAAGAAGCAACTCTAGTAGGAAGAATATTGGCCACATAACGCACCGAAAAACCACCATGGCTATGACCGATCAAATTAATTTTTTGCGCACCGCTAATGGCCAAAATATTTTGCACTTGGCTTAATAATTGCTCGCCGCGCACTTCAGTGCTATTAAAAGCAGAAGCCGATGTCGTGTAAACCTTAGCACCGCCATCACGCATGGCACTCGGAATACCATACCAATAATCCACAAAACCAACTAACTTGTCAAAACCTAAAACACCAGGTGCTAACACCACAGGATATTTAGTTTTAGTATAGTCACAGTTAAATAAACAAAAGGCATTGGCTGTATTAGCTACCAACGTTGCACCAATTAATGTGGTTGCAGCAATCATACGCTTTAACATGGTTGTATTCCTCGTTTTTGCCTTGGCAGGCTTTTTGTTGTGTGTGTTGTTTTAAATTATTAATTTATTTTTAGAGTAAAAGCACTATTTTTTTGATAAGTTAAGTTGCTTGTTGTTGATGCCAATCTTATAGAAAAACACGCCACATGCATTGTGAATTTACGACACGAGATGCGAATTCACGACAAGCCGACAAACGGTCATTGTTAGACGAGATGCAGATAAAACCTGATAAGCGGTATGTTTCGGGCTAGACAACAGGCAAAACACCCCATTTATCAAGCGTATTCTGCCTAGTGCATCACTTTTTTATGCTGACTTTTTTTGACTTGGCACGCCACTATGAAAGCGAATGTGCGTATCTGACGTAAGAATTAATTCAGCTTCTTTCTCTCTAAAAAAAGCAATGCGTTCATCTATAGGTTCTGGGCTATATAATTGCGCTAAAGACAAATAATACTCAAAATGGCGCGACTCTGACTTTAATAAAAAAATATAAAAGCGTTTTAGCTCATCATCTAAATACGGTGCAATAGCAGCAAAACGTTCACACGAACGCGCCTCTACAAAAGCCCCAATAATTAAAATATCAATTAAATGCTGTGGCTCATAAGTACGTACATGTTTACGCAAACTGCCTGCATAACGCGAGTTACTAATATATTTGTAGGCAATACCGCGCTTGGTCATAATGGCCATTACTTGTTCGTAATGTAATAACTCCTCACGCGCAAGTTGTGCTAATTGTTCTTGAAGTTGTTGTTTGTCGTTATATCTAAACAACAAGGTAACGGCGGTACTGGCGGCTTTTTTCTCACAGTTGGCATGATCTTGTAACAATAAAGGAATATCGCTAATCGCTGAGTCAATCCATGCTTGGGGAGTCGCACAGGCTAAAAAGTCTAAAACAGGCTGCAAAAAATCACTCATTGCTAACAAACTCATTAATAAACTGGCTTTACGTCATCAAGCCCTTTGTAAAAACCGAAATTATACGCTGTTTGGCTTGGTATTGTCGTTATCGTCCTTTATGCTTTAGCTTTGTTATTCTTATTGATTGTTGTTATGTCCGAACTTGAAAATACCCCCTCGCCCACATCAGCCCTTTCATCAAAAGATAGCTTTACGCTTGCTATTTTAGGATTTTTTAGTCGGCTATCGTTATCTACCCTACAATGGCTGGGCTTGATGATTGGCTCTATTGCTGCATGGTTTCCGCACGGCCCTGCTTGGGTGATTCGTCGTAATCTAAAACTGTGCTTTTCTGAACAAAGCGAACGCTGGATAAATCAAACCACCAAACAAAACTTAATTTATACCGCTCAAACTGCTTTAGAGTTTACCAAAACATGGGGCTTTGCACCGCAATACAGCATTGAGCAAATGACCGAAATCGAAAACGCCGAGCTATTTTTTAGTGCGATAAAATCCCCTAAAGGCTGTTTTATTTTGGTGCCGCATTATGGCAATTGGGAGTTTATGAATGCGTGGGTCAGCCAACATACCAACCCTGTTATTATGTACAAGCCAAGCAAAAACAAAAGCATGGATATATTTGTACGTGATGCGCGTGGCCGCTTAAATACCACCCTTGTACCTACCGATGAAAAAGGCGTAAAAGCTATTTTTAAAACCCTTAAAAGTGGTGGTGTGTCAATTATTTTGCCCGACCATACCCCACACGATAATGGTGGTATATTTGCACCTTTTTTTGGTATTTCGGTATGGAGTGGTATTTTAGCGTCTAAACTGATTCAAAAGACGCAATGCGAAGTGATTATGCTATCGTGTGTACATCACCCATCGGGTAAAGGCTTTAAGGTTACAGTGGACACTGTAGAACCCGAGGTGTATAGCAAAGATTTGTTTACCTCAGTCTCGGCTGTAAATAAAAGTGTCGAAAACTTGATTAGACGCAATCCTGCCCAATATCAATGGGTATATAAACGCTTTAAAAAATGCGAAACACTCAAAAATGTATACCAATAGTATGAGGAATTATGGTGGTTAAAACCTTTCATCAAAAAAATGCTGAAAAAAACACCGCCACCCCCTCTGTTGTCACGGATGACTCCGCCACCTTTGCACCAAAAACCTTTTATCATCAACAAGCTGCTATTATGGATAACTCTAGCTCAAACCAACCTAAAGCCTTATTTAAACCCAATATACAAGCGACTATTGAGACTAACGATTTAGCCTTAGTTAACGAGGCGATTATTCGTCTTGATTTAGATGACCATGCCTTTAGCCAAAGCGAGCTTAACAAAGCCATTTTACTCAAAAGCACCATTAGAATAGACGATGCCAGTTATGTGACTGATTACGGTGCAGAAGCCAGTCAACACTCCGAAAGCATTTTAAATCAACTTAATACCATTACCCGTACCGATTATGCCGATGGCGTGCGTAGCTATTTAGCCAAAATTTTAGAGGCCACCCAAAAGGTGGATTTAGACTCGTTACGTACTAATCGTAATCCATCTTTTTTTGACCGTTTTTTGCGTAGCAAAGTAAATAATAAAGCACGTTTTATGGAATTAGAACGCGATATCAAAAGCAACATGACGTTTTGTCAAAATCGCTTAAATCAACTCAAAAAAACCCAACAAGTGTTTAGCGAATTATTTAGCAAAAATGAGCAACAGTTTAGAGAGCTGACCGTTTATTTATTAGCAGGTCAACTACGTTTAGAAGAAGAACAACTCGCCTTACAACACCTACCCGAACAAGCCAATAATGTGTTTGCTCATCAGGCACAACTTGACAAAAAAGATGCCCTATCACGCTTTGAGCGTCGCTTGCAAACCCTTAAAGTATTACGTCATACGGTGTTATTGCGTATAGGCCAATTACGTTTAGAACAAAAAAACACACTAACGCTTATTGACCAAGCCAACGAAATGCTTAATCTGATGATTCCTGCATGGCGGCAACAAATTATGGCATTATTCTCGCTATCTTCGAGCGACAACAACAGCGAACTCTACGCTCAGTTAGCAGCCACTCAAGAATCACTTAATAAACAATTACTTTCTTTAAGTTAAGGAACAAACATGAGTAAATTTAAACCTGCTTCGGCTTTTAGTACTGACACGCCCAACACAACACCCACCCAAGTTGCTGAGGCAATACCAACTCCGTCTTTTGCTGCGCCTACAGCCGCACAAGCCCTAGTAAAAGCCAATGACCATAGCGCGGCTATTTATCAACAGCCCAGCGCACCTGCCTCTTATATTGATCTTGTTATGCAAAAACATCAACAACGCCTTTTAGAAGCAGGCACTGATGTAGCCAAAATGCGCGATGAAGTCGCCAAAATTGCCCAAGGCTTTGACCCGCGCCGCCCCGATGCCATTCATACCTTAGGCTCTCAGTCGGGTGCCAAAGTGGTTCAATATTCAGATAAATTACTTTCTCAAGTCAAAAGTAAAGACTTAGAGGGTTTAGGCGATAATTTAAACGAAGTGGTATTACTTGCCAAAGGTATTAACATTAGCAGCCTAGCAGATAGCTCTAAGTCAAAAATTCCCTTAATTGGTGGTTTAATTGATTCGTTTAAAATGAACAAAGAAAAAGTCTTAGGCCGTTATGAGAGTTTAAGCAAGCAAATCGAAAAGCTAGTAATCGAGATGAAAGGCTCACAAGTGCGCCTTGCGACTCGTATTCAAGACCTCGAAAAAGTCTATGTTTTTAACGTAGAGGAATATCACACCTTAGAATGTTATATTTTGGTGGGTGAAGTTAAAAGTGAAGAATTGCGTGCCGAAATTGCCGAGCGTCAAGCTGCGCCTGCCTCTAACGACCCGATGGAAGCGCAAGCGATTTCTAATTTGCAAGATGTGTTAAACCGCCTCGAAAAGCGTGTTCATGATTTACGCACTATGCAAGTAGTGGCCGTACAAACCGCCCCCATGATTAGAATGGTGCAAAACAACAATCAGTTGTTAATTGATAAATTTAGAAACCTTGAGGAATTGACTATTCCGTCATGGAAAAAACAATTTACGCTAGCAGTTGCCTTAATTGAGCAGCAAAAAGCAGTTGAGCTAACCCAAAAAATTGACGACACCACCAACGACTTAATGCGTCGTAATGCCGAACTACTCAAACAAAATTCGGTCAATACCGCTCGTGCTAATCAACGTGCAGTAGTTGATATTGAAACCTTAGAATATGTACAACAAACCTTAATTTCGACCATCGAAGAAGTTGAACAAATTCAACGTGATGGTGAACAATCTCGCGCCGATGCAGTGATTAAAATGGAATCCATGAAAACCGAATTGATTACCAAATTAGGCGGACGGACTTAGACTTTGACTTTATCTCCTCCCCCTTTTTCAAGGGGGAGGTTGGGAGGGGGTTGGCCTCACCCCGACCCTCTCCTTAAAAAGGAGAGGGGGATTTAACCCCACCCTAACCCTCCCCTAAATTAGAGGAGGGAATATACTTATCAAGTAATAAACAACAGGAGCAAATAATATGGCGATTAACTTAAAAAAAGGCGAATCCATCAACCTTAGCAAACGCGAACCCAATTTACGTAAAATTCGCGTGGGTTTAGGTTGGGACAAAAAAGCAGGTAGCGGTGCTGATTTTGACTTAGATGTATCAGTATTTACCTGCCAACTTAACAGCACACGCGAGCCTAAATTGTTAAGTGACGAATATTTTGTGTTTTATAACAACAAAGTATCACCCGATGGTGCCGTGACTCACTCTGGTGATAATCGTACAGGTGATGCCGCAGGCGACGACGAAAGCGTGATTGTTGACTTGAGTAAAATTAACCCTCAAGCCCAAGAAATTTCGTTTGTGGTGACGATTCACGATGCCGACACACGCAATCAAAACTTTGGTCAAATTCAAAATGCCTATATTCGTTTATATGATAACGATAAGATGGTGGCCGATTATGATTTAGATGAAATGTTTAGCAAAGAAACCGCCGTACAATTTGGCTCGTTTTTTAAGCTAGATGGTGAATGGTTATTTAAAGCCGTTGGTGCAGGTTACAACTTGAGTTTAGGTGATTTTGTGGATGGTTATAAATAGGCTTCGACTCCGCTCAGCCACCACGACTCCGCTCAGCTGACGCAAAAACGTTCACTGAGCGGAGTCGAAGGAAAAATTTAAGTAAGCATCAATAACACTTATAGGACTTACTTATTTTTAACCAACTGTTCTGTTTTTAAGCCTAACTTAGCAACACGCTGCACTATTTGTTGATAGCTTGACTCTGCCAACGTGGGTTGCCGCGCAACAATCCATAGATTTTTGGCATCGGGCGTGGCAATTGCCGCATAACTATAATCGTCGGCCAAGTCTATAATCCAATAATCGGCTCTAATCATCGGAATAAAACGCAACCAACTAGAGGTAATTTTAAAACTTATTTTTGAGTTTGTTGTATCTTGTATTTGCCCAATGGTGCTAATTTTATATAACTCGCCATTTGCTTTGCGGCACACATTTAGCCCCCCTACCTGATTATTGGCTAACAAGGTATAGGTTGCTTTAACCTCGCCTACACAATTTTTTTGATACATATTAGGCGTACGCGCAATTTCAAACCATGTTCCCATATAGCGTTTTATGTCTACAGCAGAAACAGTTTGTAAATTAGACGATGCCCATGCCTGATTTACTAACAACAACAACAACAAGCCATATTTTAACATGTGGCACATTCCTAATAATGTTTGTAGTAAGCCGCTGCATAAGCACGACCAAATTCAAAACCACGCAAGGCTAAATCAAGACTTACGCATTGCACCGCAATTAGCGCGTTTTGTGAACATCAAACTGTTCAAGACGGTTGGAGTGTGAACAAATAAGCGATAACCGCGTAAGTCTAAAATGCTTGGTTTTGCGGCCTGCAACGCGTTTGCGCCACATTTTAAAAGAGCTTGATTTTAATTGCTGTCTCATAAGTACAACAACGGCAGATTGATTTAAGCCGTATAAATGTTCAATGGCTTCAAAGGGGGTACGGTCTTCCCATGCCATTTCTATAATGCGCGATAGGTCTTGGGCTTGCATAGCTTGGTTCCTGACGGGTTACAAGCCATGTTAAATGACACGCTCAAACAGGCAATCATACAAAGCAGTACAAATGGAGAAATTTGTATAGGGTTGGTGAGATTATTTCTAAGTCAAAATAATGGGTTTTGTTTTTCAACTCGTCATACGCCTGCTTATAACAACTGAAAAACAGTATCATAGCCTGTGTTTCGTTGCACGCAACACAGGATTTATGCCACGATAAATGTATGTTTGTAATAAAATATCCTGTATTTCGCTACGCTACATACATACAAATCTACAAACCCAAACACCTCACCACTCCCAACGCCGCCCGTTTAGCCGTGGCAAAACAAGCGGTTAGCAAATAACCGCCTGTGGGTGCTTCCCAATTTATCATTTCACCTGCACAAAATACCCTAGGGTGTTGTTTTATTTGCAAATAATCGTCTAACTCGTGCCAGCTTACGCCCCCTGAACTGCTAATAGCTTCGGCAATAGGTCGCGTTTGATACAAGGTTATAGGAATCGCTTTAAGTGTATGGGCTAAGGCATGATTATTTTGCATCACGTCTTTGGCAACACACTCGCGGAGCAAACCTGCTTTTACGCCATCTATAGCCAATTGTTTGCGCAAATAATTGGCTAAAGAGTTTGAGCCACGCGGCTTGGCTAAAATGGTTAAAATTTGCGCCACCGATTTATGTGGTACTAAATCCAAATAAACCGTAACTTGGCCGTTTTGATTGATGGTTTCACGCAAGGGTCTAGACAGCGCATACACCAAACTGCCCTCGATGCCTGTTGCCGTCACCACAAAATCGCCTTGTTTGCTGTGCGTTTGCCCTACACTATCAACAAAACTTAACACACCCGATTTAATCGGCTGCCCTGCAAATTTTTGGGCAAAGTCGGCCGACCAGTTGCTATCAAAGCCGCAATTAGCCGCTTGTAATGACAAAACATCAATGCCTTGTTGTTGTAACACGGGCAACCATGCGCCATTAGAGCCTAAGCGTGGCCAACTTGCGCCACCGCAAGCTAAAATGACTGCATCGGCTTGGATATATTGTGTGCCATTGGGTGAGTCAAACACTAATGCGCCTGTATCACTCCAACCCAACCACTCATAACGCACACAAATTTTAACGCCACTCTCACGCAAACGATGTAACCATGCGCGTAATAAGGGCGCGGCTTTCATATCACTTGGAAACACGCGCCCCGAACTACCCACAAAGCTGTCAAAGCCTAAGCTTTGTATCCATGCTCTAATAGCCGTTGCATCAAAATCACGAATCATCGCTTCTAAATAATCACGCTCTTGGCCATAACGCGACAAAAAAGATTCTATATTTTCGGCGTGAGTAATGTTCATGCCGCCTTTACCTGCCAGTAAAAACTTACGTCCTACGGAGGGCATGGCTTCATAAATAACAATATCGACAGGGTAATGACGCAAAAAATTGGCCGCCATTAAGCCTGCCGCACCGCCACCAATAATGGCTATTTTTTTGTTTGGAATAGGATTGGTTTTCACAACACCCCCTAAATGTTTTAGCTCCTCCACCTGATAAGGGGGAGGTTGGGAGGGGGCTAGTCAAATAACCCCACCCTAACCCTCCCCTAACTGTAGGGGAGGGAACATTTTTTCAATTTAAATTGACAGCTTAGACCACTTTAGTCACTCTAAAACGACGGCCTTTAATTTGTCCTGCCTGTAGGCGTTTAAGGGCTTTGGGTGCAGTATGGCTTTTTACCGCAACATAAGCGCGAATATCAAAAATATCAATTTTGCCTACATCTGCCCCTGCCAAACCGCCCTCACCTGTTAACGCGCCCAAAATATCGGTAGGACGTAATTTGTCTTTGCGACCCCCTTCAATGCAAATCGTGACCATTGTGGCTTTTAACGAGCCAACAACGGGCGTATGTAATTCGCTTAAATCGAGCCAGTGTGCGTTAATTTTTTGATAATCTTCAATAGCCACAACACGTGGGGCTTCTTTTGGCGCACACAAACTAAAGGCTAAACCTTGATTGCCTGCTCTACCTGTACGACCAATACGATGCACATGAATTTCGGGGTCGTAGGCTAATTCAAAATTAATCACCGCACCTAGCTCTTTAATATCTAAACCACGCGCTGCTACATCGGTTGCCACTAAAATCGGGCAGCTTTTGTTAGAAAAACGTAATAACACTTGCTCACGGTCACGCTGTTCTAAATCGCCATGTAAGGTTAATACATCAAAACCTTTGCTATCCAAAAACTCGGTTAACTCGTTACAGTCGGCTTTGGTATTACAAAAAATGACCGTCGATTCGGGGCGATAATGTGCCAATATTTTCATCACCGCGATGGCTTTATCGCTATACGCAGCTTCAATAAAATGCTGTTCAATTTGGTTATAATCGTCTTCGGACTCCACACTCACCACCACAGGTGATTGTAAAACACGCTGGCTCATGCCTTGAATCGCATCGGGATAGGTGGCAGAAAACAATAAACTTTGACGTTTTGGCGGCGTTTTTTTAATAATTTTATGAATATCTTCTTCAAAACCCATATCTAACATACGGTCAGCTTCGTCTAACACTAAGACTTTTAAATAATCCACATATAAGGTATCGCGGTTAAGGTGGTCTAATACCCGACCCGGTGTGCCCACCACAATATGCGGTGCTTGTTCGAGTGAGTTAATTTGATGAATAATCGGTGAACCACCACATAAGGTAAGCAATTTAACATTAGGCATAAAACGCGCTAAGGCACGAATTTCTTTGCTCACTTGCTCGGCTAACTCACGCGTAGGACACAACACTAAAGCTTGTGGCTTATAGACTAGAGGGTCAATCTTGCTTAACAAGGCTAATGAGAAAGCAGCCGTTTTGCCACTGCCTGTTTTGGCCTTTGCTAGTACGTCTTTGCCTGCCAACATCGCAGGCAAGCTTTGTTGTTGAATCGCAGTCATGTGGGTATAAGATAAAGATTCAACACTTTGCAACAACGCAGGTATTAACGATAAAGACGAAAAAGAAGCGGTAGTCATAGCAGCACTCAAACAGGCAAATAAACAGACGACTGAGGCTTTTTAGCAAAAATCACATCAGTCCAAAACAAGGGCGCATCATAACCGAGTTTGTGTCAAAACCGCTAAGCTCATCTTGTATGACTTACGCGGTGATCGCTAATTTGTTCGCATTTCAGGCGTTTTCAATGCCTTTATGCTCACCAAACGCGCTCATTTTGGCAAAATGCGTAAGTCTTCACCTCTTAAATCGTGTAATAATAATTCTCCATCGTCTGCTACTCTAAACTCACCATAACGTGCTTTGGCATAAATGTCGCCTTTACCCTCTTCAAAAAAGAAGGCATTAGTAGCAAATTTAATTTTTCCTTCGCGGACTCGATAACGCATTGCTACTTGTTGAGAGTTAACGGCATCGGGTAAATTATCTTGTAGTTGAGCAAACTCACCCACGCCTTGCGCATTAACATTAACCACCACATAACCATCGGCATTTTGGGTTTTGTCGTGTGTTAATTGGGGAGCAATGTCTCGCTCTAGCTTAAAACGCAACGCCATATAATCGCCTTGCATTAAAGAGCGTGGGTCTACAGGTGCAAGAGCTAAAAATACCGTTTTTCCATTAGCTAATAACTGTTCTTTATGCCAAATAGACACATTAACCGCGCCTAAAATAAATAAGCCTATAATTAACACCATGTATTTACGCATCTTGTTTCTCCATCAACACATGGCCAATGTGGCGTAATAACAATAAAAACAGACCCGTTGCGATTAACAAATAAGATTTATTGAGTAAGGTCATGTCTAAAATATAATAATAACGCGCTAAATACAGCCAAAAGCTTGATGCACCTATAGTCAACAACACCTTATTACTATTAGCAAAACCCAACAAAATAAATGACCATGCCACTGCCAAGCCCATGGCCTCTTGCGACAGTGCCGCCACACACACCGCAGCAACTAAGGCTATTACGCCCTGTTTAGACTTAAAAACAACTTGATAACGCTGTAATAAAACGGCCACCATTAACACAAAAATGGCGGCTAACAGCACTTCGTTTAGCGGAATAAAAAATCGACCACTGGCTACCTGATAATGATTATTTAAACTGGCTAATTCATGTGGGCCTAATAAGGTCATACTGTGCATATTTAACGCAGCTAAGGTTAAAGCATAGGCTATAGGACGTACACGCTCACTATAAATGAGCCACCTAGACTCTGTTAACCAAATAAGTGTGACTGCACCCACCACTAAAGCAGGCATTAACCACACAATAGGCCAACTAATACAAACTACCACTAAAGACCACACCGCCAACGAAGCCGACAAAAAGCGATGTATAAACGAGGGCATGAGCCACGCCAAACTAACGCCCATAGCAAACATTAACCACCAACCCATTGTTGAGTTTTCTAATAAATCACGCCATGCAAACACACACAAAGCTTGGCCTGTTAAGCTCATGGCTAGGGCAAATTGGCCTATAAAATCGCTGTCTTTGAGCCTATAAAAAAAATAAGCCCCAACAATAAACATCACACCAAAAACCAAAGCAATAGACTCTTGACGCAAAAAATCATGAAAAATTGCAAACACCGAACCCAACAAAAACCATGCCGCAAACCAGCCTGTTAAACCTTGCAGCACACGCAAATACCAAGGGTTATTAATAATCTGCGTGGGTGGCATCTCGCCACTAACTAGCTCTGCTTGTTGTAATTTATGCCATAACTCAAGGTCTTGATTAGTCATGATGCAACTCCTGAGCCAAGCCTTTTAACCAACGAATAACCACACCCGAGGCAAACATGACCCACAAGGCCAATAAAAATAGCACTGCGCCATCTTTTGCCTTAAACAAAACTTCGGCAAGCCATGCAGTTGACAAAATAATCACGCTAAAACTTGCGCCAGCTAACATAAATAAGTCTTTGATTTTATAACGATACACGCTATAAAAAATGCCCAACCACAGGCAATATAGCAGTGGTATATAAGCTTCTTTAGCCGTATGAATAAAAATAAAACTCAACATGAGCCATGTGATACTAAAACCACTGGCAATAGCCAATAAACGCACTTCACTGCGCCCTTTAAGCCACTCATAACGTGTTGCGGCCAATTCCCACACGCATAAAGCCACACTATTTACGCCAAACAACGCCATTTGTAAGATGTCACCGCTAAATATCAGCCCAAAAACACCATGAAAAACCTGATAGTACAAAAACAAACTCAGATTAACTAATATCAGCCAAACGAGCCATAAACTGGCAAATTGTGCTAACACTACCCATGGGGTAATCAGCAATGCCCACATAAAAAACAATTGCCATGTATCTGCACCTGTTTGATAGGTTTGGCCATAAAAAGCCAATAACACACCTACAAAAACCGATGCCGCCAACACAAATACCTTTGACGAGGCTTTATTAAAGTAATAACTATAGCCTGCCAAACTTGCGACAACTAAGCTCTCAATTAAGGCAAACTTATGAAAACGGGTAATTTGTTGCCAATTAAAAGCAAAGAAAAATATCACTCCTATAACCAATAAACCACCGCCATTAGCCAATAATAATTTGTCTAAAAAACCAAACCAATGCTGAGAAGTGGGCGTGATATTGGCAAGTTTTAGGGCTTGATTAAGCTGTTGTGATGGGAGTTTTTTTTGATGAGTCCATTGTTGAATCAGGGCTTTAGCGCGTGATGCGTTCATGACGGCCTCTTAAAAAATAAAAGCCGCTTAAAAGCGGCTTAATTTAACTAAAAACGTGGTTTTTGTATTAAACGTTCCCACCATTTAACCAACACACCATCGAGGGTTGCCCCTGCGGTTAAACCGACTTTTTGCATAAAGTTTTGTTTATGAATAAAACGAATCGCAAAAATATCGGCGGTTTGGCTGGCAGTTAGCAAGTATTCGTCACTGGTCATCAACTTATCAACCAAGCCTAAACCAACGGCTTGTTTGCCATACCAATGCTCACCTGTGGCGACCTTTTCTATATCTAAGCTAGGACGATAATCCGTCACAAATTCTTTAAATAAGATGTGAGTATCTTCTAAATCAGCCAAAAACTTTTGACGACCTGCATCAGTATTTTCGCCAAATACTGTTAAGGTGCGTTTGTATTCGCCAGCGGTTAAAACCTCGTAGTCAATATCCCATTTATCAAGCAGTCGATGAAAGTTAGGCAATTGCGCCACCACACCAATTGAGCCGATAATAGCAAATGGCGCAGCAATAATGGTATTGGCCAAACACGCCATCATATAACCCCCACTGGCAGCGACTTTATCCACACAAATCGTTAAGGGTAAATTATGCTGACGAATACGCGCCAATTGCGAAGCCGCTAAACCATAACCATGCACCATACCACCAGGGCTTTCTAAGTTAAGCACCACTTCATCTTTGTCTTTATCGGCAATACTTAAAATTGCAGTAATTTCGTGGCGTAAGTTTTCCACAGCCGACGCGCGCATATCACCATTAAAATTAATCACATAAATACGTTTTTTGCTATCTTCTTTAGGCTCTTTTTCGGCTTTTTTATCTTTTTCTTTTTGCGTTTTAAAATACGCTTTTAGCGCATTTCTGTTTAAAACGGTCATGCGTAAGGTATTAGCAAAATGCTCAAAACGCTCATTTAAGCGCATCACTTCAATATCACCATCTTCATCGTGATGACGACGACGCTCACCTACATTAGCAATAGTGATAATGATAAACAGTGCGGCAACCACCACCGTCACCACTTTGGCTAAAAACAAACCGTATTGCAACAGTAAATCAATCATGAACAATCCTAAAAATAACCAAGACTAGCCGTAAAGTTTAACGATATTTTTGCGCTAACTCTGTCACTGTTGCGTGAATGAGCTGATAAGCAATACTGCCCGCAGGTGGAATTTGCGGTAAAGCATCATACCTAAAAAACTGAGCATCCATAATTTCTTCTTCTTGCAGTACTAAATCACCACTTGCCCATTCTGCGGTAAAACCCAACATCAAATTACTCGGAAATGGCCATGCTTGACTGCCAAAATAACGAATATTTTTGAGTTGAACACCGACTTCTTCCAATACCTCTCGCGCAACCGCTTGCTCTAAGGTTTCGCCTGCCTCCACAAAACCTGCTAACAAACTGTACATAGGGCGATTAAAACGCTGGGCGCGTGCCAACAAAATCGTGTCATCTTTGCTAATAGCAACAATCACACAAGGATTAATACGTGGGTATTGGGAATACTGACAACTTGGACAAACTAAAGCTCGATCACCTTGAGGATGAGGCATAGTGGCTGTGCCACAACGACTACAAAAACGATGACTTTTTGCCCACTCTAAAACCTGAGAAGCCATGCCTGCTAAGGCAAATTGCTCTTGATTAATTTGTGTTAATAAGGCGCGTAAATGTTGAAAGTGATAGCCTTCAGGAGGAGGAAGCTGCTCATCAATGTGTGTCACTAGCACCGCTTGCTCTTGATACCATGTAACGTGATAATTGGGATTATTGAGCAAGGGTAATAAGGTAGAGTTTGCTTGTAGCGGAAAGCTAGAGTCATCAGCTTTTACTAATAACTCTTGACCTCTAAATAACAGCCAGATTGCATCTGGCTGATTTAATGGATTGCTCATTAAGCAGCCTGTTGTTTAGGCACAGGATAACCCAACTCAGCCAATGCATCTTCAGCAATATCAAAAACATTTTCGCTAATGGGCTTATTAACCTCTAAACTTTCTAAGAAGTAATCAACACAAGCTATTACATCGGCGAAGTTTTCGATAATCGTCATGTTAGGCATTTTTTTATTGGCGACCCATGCTTCTACAAAAGCAACCGTTGTGCGTAAAATCACTGCACCTCTTGGCACACCTAAAAATTCCAAACCACCACTACTAGACTGTAAGGTCGTTGGTATATTAGATAAGTGCATCGGGTCTTCGCCATTACTTTCGATATAAGATAATACCGAACGTTTAATTAATGACAAACCATTACGAGTTTCTTGTACCAAAAAGCTGCGTGCTTCATCTAGTTGATGTAAAGAAATACGGGTATTGTTAATAACTGTTTGTGCGCCCGGTGTCATTTCTCGGTCTAAAGTTGCTACCGAGTTATCTGCCTGCAACAATACATCAAACAAGGTGTTTAGCGCATTTTCGGACGGAATTTCTGTCCATTTGCTAACAATAATGGACTGCTGACGCATGGCTGTTGCCACATCGTTTAAGCTCAACATAATTAAGGTTTGTGATGCCTTTAAAATAGACGCAGCCACCGACTCATAACTATTTTCTTCGTCATTGTCGTCATTATTACGAGAACCACGTGCAATCACATCTAAAATTTCTTTGATGTTAGTGATTTCGTCTTTTAATACTGTTGCTACCGTTTTAATAACCGAGCCACCCGGCCCAAACATGGTGTTACTTTGAATTTTTAATTGGGTTTGGCTAATACATGAGCTAGTCAAATCAAATGCGCGCTGCACTTCTTCTACTTTTGCGCCTGTTTCGCCTAAACCCACTACCGCTAAACTATTAGCCAATACCGTCATTTCTACAGGCTGACTTACACCTTGTGGCAAGACCAAGAGTTTTAATTGTTGCTCTAATTGGGCTAATAATTGCTTACGCGCAGGATTTAACTCCACTCCTTGAGAGAAAGCCTCTAAAGCGGCCTCACCAACCCACCACAACAAAGCCAACGGCTTACCTGTGCATAGTTGGGTGGCGCGTTCTAAAGCACGACGCATTAAACGAAAATGTACAGGCTGTGCTTGATCTTTTAATAAGTTAATCGTGCCAATTTGATACATGAGACGAATACGTTTGGCCAATACAATCGCTTGTGCATGGTCAATGGCCAATGGTTCTACAATATTGTTATCTGGCAAATAAGGTACATCTAAAAAGTAACCTTCGCCTAATGGCGCAACGCCTAATGCAGCACGTGCTTCGTTAATAGAGGGTATTAATAGTTGCGGTAAATTAACCGCTTTAATTTGCACATACTCTAAATAACGCCCTAAAACCATCATGCCACTACCCAAAGCCGAGTAGTAAATGTCAGGCGTTTTTTCTTGTAATTCATTTACTTGGCGTAACAAAGCAAACAATACTTCGGCAAGCTCGGCAGCGCCAGGAATATCTACCAAACGCAAAGCACCATACACTTGCTCCATTTGCTCGACACTTTCGGCCAATGGTGTGTTATTCGCATTATCTTCAACAAAGGTACTCAATGCACCTTCGATTTGCACTAAGGAAACATCAACTTCTGGTTTAATCAAATTGAGTGCAGTTACATCTATTCTGGGAAGCATGGGTTCCTTCCTGTATCGTTAAAGTTTGTTGGGTCGTTTTTTGTTTACGTGTTGCTTTTTGGCGTATCATTTTTATATCAATATACCGCCTAGCAACAATAGCGCAAACCCTAATTATTTAGTATTAAACACGTTTAGCATTGCACCATAAAAACTACGTATGTTGCTTATGTCGTTATTACGCCTAAAAATAATGCTTTTAAGTCAAGTATGCTAGTGACTTTTTTAACTCTCATGCACTTAATGCTGATTTATTCACAATAATATAATCAACAAGCACACATAACACATCTATTTTGTAGCATATGCCTTGTTTCTTATATCATCTTTATCAATTTAAGCCAACTCACGCCAAATACACGTACCTTGACTTGCAGAATCTATCACTTTAAGCCTGTCTTCGTGGGCTAATAATTCATCTGGGGTTGCTTTTATCACTTTTAATAATGAGCGATTTGCATCTAAACGGCGAATCGTCTCTTGGCTCATGCCCTCTGCGTCACTGTCATCATGCAAACTTAAACCGACTTGACCACCTGTCATCGTCAAATAAACGTCGGCCAAAATTTCGGCATCAAGCAAGGCGCCGTGATAGGTTCGTTCACGATGGTCAACAAAATAACGCCGTGCTAAGGCATTTAAGTTATTCTTTTGTGCAGGATGTTTTTGCCTTGCTAACACCAAAGTATCTAAAACCGAACACACCTCTAAAACAGTGCCAAAGTCTTGGTTTAATAGTTTAAATTCGTGGTTAATAAAGCCTATATCAAACGGTGCATTATGAATAATTAACTCTGCACCCGACATAAAATCCATAAATTCATCGGCAATATCGGCAAAACGGGGTTTACCTACTAAAAACTCATTGGTAATGCCATGCACCGCGATTGCTTCGGCTTCTATTTCTCGGTCTGGCTGCAAATAACAATGAAAACTGCGCCCTGTTAGGCGACGATTTTCGACTTCTAAACAGCCAATTTCGATAATGCGATGACCATCGCTAGGACTTATGCCTGTTGTTTCGGTGTCAAGTACCACTTGTCTCATTGCTTATTTACCTAAGAGTTCTTCTATTGCTTGGTTGGCTAATTGGTCAGCCACTTCGTTACCATAATGCCCTGCATGACCTTTAACCCAACGCCATTCTACTTGATGACGCGCTGCTTGTTCATCGAGCACTTGCCATAAATCTTTGTTTTTTACAGGTTGATTGGCCGATGTAAGCCATCCTTTAGCTTTCCAACCTTTTAACCACTCGCTAATGCCTTTTTTAACATATTGCGAATCTGTCCATAATACTACCTGACAAGGATTTTTTAAGGCTTGTAAGGCGGCAATACTGCCCATTAATTCCATACGATTATTGGTCGTGTGTGCTTCGCTACCATAAAGTCGTTTTTCGATGCCATCATAATTTAATAATGCCCCCCAACCGCCTATACCAGGGTTACCACGACACGCGCCATCGGTATAGATTTCGACTTTTTTTACGGCTGTTGTCATGTATACATCACTCCTTTAAATTTGATAATACTTGGCTAGGTTTAGCGTCTTTGTGTTGTAAATCTGGGTGTTTTTGACGCGCTTCAGTGGCCAAAGGGCTTGGCACTAAAGACATCATTTTTTGGCGTAGGCGTATAGGGGTAATACATGATGACTTTTTTTGTGCCAACATCACATAACTTGCACCACCTTGTGGCCAATAACGCCGCCCTAATGCTTCTAACCATAACAAATGTTGACGTAATGCAGGACTATTAATAGGCGGCCTAAAATAAGCCGTTTCTACACCTACAATCTCAAAATCTAATAATGTGAGCCAATCATGCAAGCGTTGTGCACTAAGTGATTGCGTCAACCCTAAGTTTTGCGACCACGGCATTTGGCAAAAACGCCACAAGCCCCATAAACTCCACGGATTAAACCCTACAATAAGTAGATAACCTTCGGGAATAGTCACTCGTGCGGCTTCTCTTAATATAGCATGCGGACGATTAACCGCTTCTAATAAATGATGCACTAGCACCACATCAACACTATCATTAGCAAAGGGAAGTTGTTCTGGCACGGCACATAAAGCTGACAATCCCTCAACAGGACTCGGCTGTTTATCGGCTAATAGTTTATGTAAAATTCGGCTACCATGTAATAAATAACACGGCGTTACCTGACCTAACTGCAAGGCATGATAACCAAACAAATCGGGCAAAATATGTTCAAGCAAGGCTTGTTCTGCTTTTAAAAACTCTTGACCTAATGGCGTTAAAAACCACTGTGCCAGTTTGGCTTGGCCTTGCTCTAAGGTGCTTGGCCTGATTCGAGGTAACTTCATACTCATTATTGAGAACTAATTATGTTAAGCAATATTGCACTACCCATGTTTGATGACAATTATTTGTGGCTACTGGTGTCACCTCAAAAAAGTGTTATTGCCATTGATGTGGGCGATTACGCGCTATTAATAAATTATTTACAAGCCCATCAATTAACCTTAACGACAGTACTTATCACCCATCGTCATCATGACCATACCAATGGCCTTGCCGAATTACGTGCCACACATCCTCAAATACCTGTTTATGGGCATCATAGCATTGCACATATTACCCATACTTTAGCAGGAGGGGAAATACTCAATATTAAGGATTTTGGCCGCTTTTTGGTGTTAGATACCAAAGGCCATACTCAATATCATTTAGCTTATTATCATCTACAACAAAAATTATTATATTGTGGTGATAGTTTGTTTAGCGGCGGCTGTGGTCGTATTTTTCCTGATGGCAGTGCAGAAAATGCCTATCATTCATTACAAAAAATTAGCTTATTACCTCAAGAAACTCAAGTCTGTGGCTCACATGAATATACACTCGACAATTTAGCCTTTGCCCAACACATTGAACCTAATAATCAAGCGTTAACAGTCTATCAACAGCACTGCCAACAATTACGTCAACAAAATTTAGCCACTTTACCCAGTACACTCCGCACCGAAAAACGCATCAATCCTTTTTTACGTTGCCATTTATTAGGCGCTAGGGTGGCCGATTTAACACAACAACCTGTCTTAACACCCATACAAACTTTTTGTACTTTACGCCGCTATAAAGGCCAATGGAATGCCTAATTTTTAGACAAAATGCTTAATCATCACGCAGTTTGCCGCACTTGGTTACAGTTTTTTAGATTTTATGGCCTATTTTTCTTGTCTATGCTTACTATGTCCGTAAAATTAAAGAGTTATTACTTAAAATATTTTTGGAGTATCTCGTATGCAATATTGGCTTTACTTTCGCAAAAATGCCCACCAAACGGCTTTATTTGCCCTCGTTAGCCTATTTTTGTCTGCGTGTACTACCACCCCGCAAGGCTCAGCAGCCGTTAAAAAACCTGCAATCACTGCTTCGGCTTTTTTTTCGGGTAAAAAAAATGATGCTTTATACCCTGAAGACTACTACGACACCACAGGCTTAGTGGTTAATCAAGATGATATTGATGAGCTATTAGGCGTAACCGAAATGGATGCTGCGGCACTTAGCCCCGAAGAATTGGCTAGTTTTGGTGATATTTGGGCGCGTACACGAGCAGGTTTTAAACTCGATGCGGTAGATAATGAACGTATTGCTCAACAACGTGCATGGTTTTCTAAACGCCAAGATTATCTTGACCGTATGACAGCACGCGCAAGTCACTACTTATATCATACCGTGACCGAAGCCGAAAAAATGGGTGTACCAACCGAATTAGCGTTATTGCCTATTATCGAAAGTTCTTACGACCCTTTTGCAACCTCACCTGCACAGGCAGCAGGATTATGGCAGTTTATCCCTGGTACGGGAAAAATGTTTGGTTTACGCCAAACATGGTGGTATGACGGTCGCCGTGACATTTTAGAATCAACACGCGCCGCTTATAAGTTTTTAACACAACTTTATAATCAATTTGGATCGTGGGAATTAGCACTAGCCGCTTACAATTGGGGGCCTGGTAATGTACAAAAAGCCATTAATCGTAATTTAGCCGCAGGCTTAGCAACCGATTACTGGTCTTTGTCGATGCCTGCCGAAACAATGGCTTATGTACCCCGCTTTTTAGCGGTTGCCCAAGTTGTCAAAGACCCTACAGCGTTTGGTGTACATTTAAACCCAATTTTAAATAAAGCTCACTTTCGTGAAACCTATGCTAAAAACCAAGTTGATTTAGCAAGTGTTGCTAAAATTGCAGGTTTAACCACTAAACAGCTTTATCAATTAAATCCTGGTTATATGCGTTGGGCAACCAACCCCGATGGCCCTCATCGTGTTTTAGTGCCTGCCAAGACTGCTAATATATTTGAAGAACAATTAGCTGCTTTACCTGCGCCAGACCGTTACATTACCGTTAGCAAACGTTATGTGGTAAAAAAAGGCGACTCTTTGTACCGTATTGCGGCTAAATTTAATACCACTCCTGCGGCTCTAAAACGCCTCAACGGTAAATTAATTAGCAAAAAAGGCTATGTTGCTGTTGGTAAGTCATTAATTGTATCTCATGCTAAACAGCTAGTTTCTGGTGAGTCGGTTGATGTTGAACAAGTCGCTAACCCTGCGGCTGAACGTGTCGCACAACTCGAAAAAACCGAAAAACCTAGCCGTCAAGATACTGCTAAAAATGACAATCAAACTAAAAAGTTTCATAAAGTACGTGCAGGCGAAAGTCTGTTTGCCATTGCCAAAAAACACGATGTGAGTATTAAAGACTTAGCTGATTGGAACAACTTAAAAGCAAAAAGTTCAATTCAAACAGGCACTAAATTAGTTGTTTTAGTCGAGGAAGCTGACGTTGTAGACAGCCCTCGTTCTAGCAAAAAGTCTAAAAATAAAAGTAGTAAGGTTGCAAATCAGCAAAGTGATTCACCTAAAAAGAACAAAAAAGAGCGTATGAAACGTATTAGCTACGAAGTGAAACGTGGTGATACCTTGTATTCTATCAGCCAACGCTATAATGTTTCGATAAGCCAAATTAAGACGTGGAACAAAACCTCCAACAACTTAAAACCCGGGCAAGACCTCGTGATTTTTCTTGCTAAAAGCTAACAGCCTTTAGCAAATAAAACCCAAACCGCCGCATTTTTGCGGCGGTTGTCGTTATAGTCACAGTCTTTGCTCAAATAGGAATAACATGAAAAAAATTATTTTAGGTGCGTTATTTAGCGCACTACCAATGTTTAGCCTTGCAGCAACCGAAATTACTCATGCCGTCGCCTTACATGGCCAACCTGCTTTAGCCGCCAATTTTTCTGCTTTTGCTTATGCCAACCCTAATGCGCCTAAAGGTGGTGAATTACGCTTGGCTTCTATTGGTGGCTTTGATAGCACTAACCCTTTTATTGACAAAGGCAATGCCATTGATGGCACTTATTATATTTACGACTCACTCACTAAAGCCTCTTTAGACGAACCATTTACCCGTTATGGTTTGCTGGCCGAAAAAATTGAACATGACCCCGAAGATGCCAGTTGGATTATTTATCACCTTAATCCCAATGCGCGTTTTAGTGATGGCAAACCTGTAACCGCTGATGACGTAGCATTTACCTTTAATATCATTAAAAAAGAAGGTGCAGCAGGCTTAAAAAACTATTATGGCGATATAGAAAAAATTGAAGCCTTAGATAAAACTCGCGTTAAGTTTAGCTTTAAAAGTAAAACCAATCGCGAATTGGGTTTAATTGTGGGTGAGCAAGCTATTTTACCTAAACACTTTTGGGCAAAACGTGACTTTAATGCCACTAACTTAGAGATTCCTATAGGTAGCGGTGCTTATGTATTGGCTAAGGTCGATGCAGGTCGTAGCATTGTGTATCAACGCAATCCTAACTATTGGGCAGCTAATTTGCCTGTTAATAAAGGGCGTTATAACTTTGATACCATTAGCTATATTTCTTACCGCGACATGACCGTTGCTTTAGAAGGCTTTAAAGCAGGTCAATATGACTTTAGAGCCGAAAACAGTGCCAAAAATTGGGCAACACAATATAGCTTTCCTGCCATTAAACAAGGCAATGTCAAAAAAGAAATGCCCGTTGATTTAACGCCGCAAGGTATGCAGGGCTTTTTATATAATACACGCAAACCGTTATTTCAAGATATTAGGGTTCGTCAAGCTCTTGCTTATGCCTTTGATTTTGAATGGAGTAATCGGGCTTTATTTCATAATGCCTACACTCGTACTAACAGCTATTTTGCCAACTCCGAATTAGCGGCAACAGGTTTACCCAAAGGTGACGAGCTTGCTTTATTAAACACCTATCGTAAACAACTGACCGCTATTGTATTTAGCACACCGTATCAAGCACCAAAAACTGATGGCTCGGGTAATAATCGCGCTAATTTAATGACAGCACAAAAAATCTTAACCAGTGCAGGTTGGACGGTACAAAACGGCAAATTAACTAACAGTAAAAAAGAAGTGTTTAGTTTTGAAATATTGCTAGCTCAACCAGAACTTGAACGTATCGTACAACCGTTTAAGCAAAACTTAGCACGACTTGGAATAGAGATGAATATTCGTGTTGTTGATATTCCTCAATATATTAATCGTCAACGCAATTTTGATTTTGATATGGTGGTAGGCAATTTTGCGCAGTCTTTATCACCCGGTAATGAGCAGCGGGGCTTTTTTGGCTCTAAAGCCGCCGATACCAATAGCAGCCGCAACTTGGTAGGTATTAAAGACCCTGTTGTTGATGCACTTATCGAAAAAATCATTGCCGCCACCAGCCGTGAGCAATTAGTCACCGCCACTCGCGCCCTCGACCGTGTGTTATTGGCAGGCTATTATGTGATTCCACATTTTCATATTCGTAATCACCGCATTGCTTATTGGAATTATTTAGAGCAACCCAAAATTAAACCAAAATATGATTTAGGCTTAGATTTTTGGTGGGCTAACGCACAAAAAGCCAAAAAAATTCGCGCCGCACAAGGCATTAAATAAGCAGCTAGCGGCCTCTTTTGAGGCTGCTCTTTTCTCTAAATTGTGGAGTATGTTCTGTGTTAGGTTATGTCCTACGCCGTTTATTACTAATCATTCCAACGTTATTTGGCATTTTATTAATTAATTTTATTATTACACAAGCCGCACCCGGTGGGCCTGTAGAGCAAGCTATTGCCAAAGTTCAGGGGCTAGACAAAACGGGGAACCGCGCTACAGGCAGCACACAAGGTGACATGGGTAACAGTAGCAACAATAATAGCAATAATAATTCTAGCTATAGGGGCGCACAGGGTTTAGACCCACAACTGATTAAAGACCTCGAAAAACAATATGGCTTTGATAAACCTGCCAGCGAGCGTTTTACCTTAATGGTAAAAAATTATTTGCAATTCGATTTTGGCAAAAGCTTTTTTAAAGATGAAAGTGTGATTAATTTAATCAAAGAAAAAATGCCTGTTTCGATTTCTTTAGGTTTATGGAGTACCTTAATTGTTTATTTAATTTCTATTCCTTTAGGGATTAAAAAAGCACTTAAACATGGCTCTAATTTTGATATAGCCACCAGTAGTTTAATTATTGTCGGTTATGCTATTCCGGGGTTTTTGTTTGCTATTTTATTAATTATTTTATTTGCAGGCGGAAGTTACTGGCAAATATTCCCGATGCAAGGCTTAATATCCGAAAACTTTGAACAGCTTTCATTAGGGCAAAAGATTTTAGACTACGCGCATCACATGGTATTACCGACCCTTTGTTTAACCATTGGCGGCTTTGCCACCTTAACCATGCTCACCAAAAACTCTTTTTTGGACGAAATACATAAACAATATGTTGTTACCGCCAAAGCCAAGGGTCTAAGCCAAAACCAAGTGTTATATGGTCATGTATTCCGTAATGCCATGTTAATTATTATTGCAGGTTTTCCCTCTGCCCTATTGGGTGTGTTTTTTACAGGTTCATTTTTAATCGAAGTTATTTTTAATTTAGATGGTTTGGGCTTATTAAGTTTTGAATCGGTAATTAACCGCGATTACCCTGTTATTTTTGGCACGCTGTATATTTTTACGCTTATTGGCTTAATTTTACGCATTATTAGTGATTTAACCTATATGTTTGTTGACCCTCGTATTGATTTTAATAGTCGGAATTAACCATGAGACTATCTCCTCTTAATCAACGACGCATTGCCAATTTTAAAGCCAATAAACGCGGTTATTATGCTTTTTGGCTGTTTTTAGTATTATTTGTGTTTAGCTTATTTGCCGAGTTTTGGGCAAATAACAAGCCATTATTAGTATCTTATAAAGAGACATGGTATTACCCTGTTTTTAAAGAATATCCCGAAACCGTATTTGGCGGCACTCTTACCAGTAATGCCGACTACCGCGACCCTTTTGTGGCCGAACTCATTAATGCCCAAGGCTGGATTGTATGGCCACCGATTCCATTTAGTTATAACACCATTAATTATAATCTAAATGTACCTACCCCTGCGCCACCGTCAAATATTAATTGGCTAGGCACAGATGACCAAGGCCGCGATGTGTTAGCACGCATTATTTATGGTTTTAGAATCTCGGTACTATTTGCCCTCACCCTAACTATTGTTAGCTCGGTAGTGGGCATTATTGTAGGCGCAATCCAAGGCTTTTATGGTGGTTGGGTTGACCTTTTAGGGCAACGCTTTATCGAGATTTGGTCGGGCCTGCCTATGTTGTTTATGCTGATTATTATGGCCAGTTTAGTCGAGCCGAGCTTTTGGTGGCTGTTGGGCTTAATGCTGTTATTTAGTTGGACAGAACTCACGGGCTTGGTTCGTGCCGAATTTTTACGTGGCCGTAATTTAGAATATGTTCGTGCCGCACGCGCCTTAGGTTTAAGCGATGCCAAAATCATGTTTAGGCATATTTTGCCTAATGCAATGGTTTCTACTTTATCGTTTTTACCGTTTATTTTTACAGGCGCAATTGGTTTATTAACCTCATTAGACTTTTTAGGTTTTGGTTTACCTGTAGGCTCTCCTTCGTTGGGTGAGTTGGTAGCACAAGGCAAAAATAATATGAATGCGCCATGGTTAGGGTTATCGGCTTTTTTTACCCTAGCTGTTTTATTAACCCTTTTAGTTTTTATTGGTGAGGCGGTACGCGATGCCTTTGACCCCCGTAAACAGTAATTTGACCGCCCCTTTATTGGTGGTTAACGATTTACATGTTCATTTTGATAATACAGGCACACAAAGCAGTGAGCCTGTTAAGGGTGTGAGCTTTAGCCTACAACAAGGCGAAATGTTAGCTTTAGTGGGCGAAAGTGGTTCTGGCAAATCATTAACCGCGCAATCTATTATGCGTTTATTGCCGAGTCATGCGCATTATCAAGGGCAAATTTTATTTGAAGATGAAGATTTATTATTAGCCCCCGAAGCCAAATTACAGCAATTACGTGGCGACAAAATAGGCATTATTTTTCAAGAGCCCATGACCTCGCTTAATCCTTTGCACACCATAGAAAAACAAATTAGCGAAAACATTTTGCAGCATCAAACGTTAAGCAAAAGTGAAGCTCAACAACGTACCCTTGAGCTTTTACACGAAGTGGGTATTCCTGAGCCTCAAAAACGCTTAAATAGTTATCCGCATGAGCTGTCTGGTGGCCAACGCCAACGTGTCATGATTGCGATGGCTTTGGCCAATAATCCACGTTTATTGATTGCTGACGAACCCACCACCGCGCTTGATGTCACCTTACAAGAGCAAATTTTACATTTACTACAAAAGCTACAAGCTAAATTTGGTCTGGCAGTCTTATTAATTTCGCATGATTTAAGTTTAGTTAAACGCTTTGCGCAGCGTGTTGCCGTGATGCAGCAAGGCTTAATTGTAGAAACTAATACAACCAATACTTTATTTAATACGCCTCAACACCCTTATACCCAATTATTATTAGCTGCCGAACCCGATGGCGCACCCGAACCCATCGCCACCAATGCCCCAACCTTACTCAGCATCGACGATTTACGCTTATGGTTTCCTATTAAAAAAGGCTTTTGGCAGCGCGTGGTTGACCACATTAAAGCCATTGACGGCCTTAAACTACACCTTAAAGCAGGTGAAACCTTAGGGGTCGTGGGTGAAAGTGGCTCAGGCAAATCAACTCTTGCCTTTGCCATTACTCGTTTAACTACCGTGACTGAAGGTAGCATCGTTTTTCAAGGGCAAGACCTCGTACCACTGTCTCAAAATCAATTACGTAACGTGCGCAAAGATTTACAAATTGTATTTCAAGACCCTTATGGCAGTTTAAGCCCACGTTTAAGCGTCGGGCAAATCGTGAGCGAGGGTTTAGAGTTATTAGGTTTAACCAAACTCGAACAACAACAGCGCGTCATTGAAGCCCTAGAAGCCGTCGAACTCGACCCCGAATCACGCCATCGTTATCCACACGAGTTTTCGGGTGGACAACGGCAACGCATTGCTATTGCTCGCGCCTTAGTGTTAAAGCCTAAGTTACTAATTTTAGATGAGCCAACCTCGGCACTTGACCGCACCGTACAAAAACAAATTGTTTTATTATTACGCCGCTTACAAAGCGAACGCGGCTTTGCTTGTATTTTTATTAGTCATGACCTTAAAGTGGTTAAAGCCATGAGTCATCGGGTTTTAGTTATGCGTCATGGGGTGATTGTAGAAAGCAATGATGCGCACAACTTATTTACCAATCCTCAACACCCTTACACGCAACAATTGTTACAAGCGGCGTTGGCTAATACGGCTTAGTCCCTCTAGAGAGTAAGCATACTTTTGTGGCACACTCGCTTGGTATTTTTAGCAACAGGCGCAAATAGCTTGTATAGGCAAACATTAGGAGCAAATGATGGGTTTTATGCACGGTAAACGCGTATTAATTGTGGGAGTCGCCAGTAAATTGTCGATTGCTTATGGTATTGCTGCCGCTATGCACCGCGAAGGCGCAGAGTTGGCTTTTACTTACCAAAATGACAAATTAAAAAAACGTGTTGAAGAGTTTGCTGCCAGTTTTGGCTCATCTTTAGTATTTGCTTGTGATGTAGCCAACGATGATGAAATTGCTCAGTTATTTGAGCAATTAGGCCAACATTGGGACAGTTTAGACACCTTAGTACATTCGGTTGCCTTTGCCCCTGCCGACCAACTCGAAGGCGACTTTGTTGATGTCACCACACGTGAAGGTTTTAGACTCGCACATGACATTAGTAGCTATAGCCTAACGGCATTAACCAAAGCAGCAAAGCCGTTATTAGTTAAAGCACAAGGCAATGTCTTAACCTTAACTTATCAAGGTTCGGAGCGTGTGTTACCTAATTATAATGTCATGGGTTTAGCCAAAGCCTCCCTAGAAGCCAATGTGCGTTACTTAGCGTCTAGCCTTGGGCCTTTTGGCGTGCGCGTCAATGGCATTTCCGCAGGACCAATTAGAACCTTAGCTGCTAGTGGCATTAAAAACTTTAGAAAGATGTTGGCTTATAACGAAGCAGCAACACCGTTACGCCGTAATGTGACCATTGAAGAAGTAGGTAATGCAGCGGCCTTTTTATGCTCTAGTTTAGCATCGGGCATTAGTGGCGAGATTTTATATGTCGATGGTGGTTTTAATACCACCGCTATGCCGCCTATAGAAGCGTAAATGTGCTACTGTTATTTATTGGGTTAGATTTCTTAACTCAATAAATAACAGCTCATTAAACAGCACATAACGTTTGTCGTCTTTGCTCAAACAAACATACCGCCGCTGCTGCCGCCACATTTAACGACTCTACACCTTGCGCCATCGGAATAATTACTTGTTGATGCGCTAAAGCCATGATTGGTGCAGATAAACCCTGCCCCTCACTACCAAACAACCATGCTGTTGCTTGTGTTAAATCTAAGTCATATAACGATTTTGCTTGCTGTAAGCCCGTTGCTAATACTTGCCCTTTAAATAAGGCTAACAAGGCAACAATATCTACTTTTTCTTGAATAGTTAATACAAAATGCGCGCCCATTGCGGCACGTAATACACGTGGAGACCATGCTTGTGCGCAACCTTCACTTAAAAAAACCTCATCAATACCTGCTGCTGCGGCGGTACGCAAAATAGTGCCTAAATTACCCGTATCTTGTACGGTTTCTAATATTACGCATGAGCCTTGTGGCACAGCCAAACCCAATGCTGTTGGTTGCTGAATTACCGCTAAAATGCCTGCGGGTGTATCACTTGGGCTAATATAAGCAAACACATTATCACTTACTAAAATGCACGACATTTGTTGCTCTAACTGCGCGACTAATTGAGCGATTTCTAGTGACTTTAAACCATGCTCACTCACAAATACCGTCTCTAAAGCTACATGATGTGTTAACGCTGCTTGAATTAAATGCACACCATCTAATAATGTTTTTTGTTGCTTACGTCGCTCTGCTGCCGAATTAGCTAATAAATGCACTTCTTTAATTAATGGATTTTGGCGTGAACTTAAAGTTTTCATGGGCTGTGTTGTACTCTTGGCTTATCTTTTCAAACGTTAAAAGCGCTCCCTGAGCGAAGTCGAAGGGTAGCTTTTACACAATAAAAAGCAGACCGAAGTCTGCCTTTTAACACAAAACATTTTTAAAGATTAATTCGCTTTTTCTTTGTCTTGCTTGATTTTAGCATTAGCACGCAAATAGGCGAGATAGTCTTGCAACTCTTGCTGCCCTTTTACATTGGCTAACATTCCCGAAAACTGCTTCTTTTGCTCATCACTTAAACTAGACACACCTGCCTCTACTTTGCTCACCGCAACGATTGCATAATCTTTGCCTGAAGGAGTCACAGCCGCCGTCCATAAAGCCTCTTTAGGTACAGGTAATCTAAAAGCAACTTTTAACAAATCGGGTAAAGGTGCAGCCGAAGTACGTGCTGCTGCGACAAAATCTTGCCATTGTAAACCATAGCTTGTGGCAAGCTCTGCGGCTGTTTTACCTTCATTTAATGCCTTATTAATGGCATCAGCGGTTTGTTTAGCTAACAAGCTAGCCTTGTCCAATTGTAAGGCTAATTTAATGTCATTAGACACCTCAGCTAACGGCTTAACACGGCTTGCTTCGTGTTTATTTAAGTGAATCCATACACTATGCTTGCTATCTAAAGCCAAAGCAGATGAGTTTTTGCCATCTTTTAACACGTCATCACCAAAGGCTGCTTGTACGATTTTACGGTTAGCCGCTAAACCATCTATACCACCTTTTTTACTAAATAATTCAGACGCTTGTACAGTCAAGCCATATTGTTTAGCACCTTCGGTTAAATCAGAAGATTCATAAGCTAAAGCATCCATTTTTTCAATGGCTTCGTTATACAACTCTTCAGATTTTATTACACGCACATCGGCTTCTAATTCGGGACGAATATCAGCCATTAAAGGTACAGGTGCTTTTTGAATCTCAAGTAATTTAATAATATGGTAGCCATATTGTGTTTTAACAGGCGCAGATACTTCATTTTCTTTGAGTGTGTACATGGCCTTTTCAAACTCAGGCACAAATGCACCCTTACCCACAAAACCTAAATCACCATTACTAATAGCAGAACCTTCATCTTCTGAGTATTGCTTAGCTAAAGCACCAAAGTCTTCACCTGATTGAATACGTTTTTCTAAGTCATTAACTTTAGCTAATACCTCAGCATCTTTTACCTTATCAGATGTTTTGATTAAAATGTGCGCCGCACGACGTTGTTCGTTTTCGGCCAATACTTTTAATTTTTCGGCATAATGTGCCTCTACATCAGCATCAGTCATGAAAACTTTATCCAAAAACAACTCAGCCCCTAACACCAAATAGTTTACGGCTACTTTTTCTTCGGTAGTAAATTTATTGGTGTTAGCTTTGTAATGAGCCTGTACTTCGGCATCAGTCACTTCTACTTTCGTTAAATAACTTGCGGCAGAGAGCACGGCAACATGCACATCACGCTTTTGATTATCTAAGGCAGACAAGCTGTCTATTTGCTTGGGAGTGACAAATGCTGTTTGTGTAATACCACCCGTTAATTGCGAAACAGCAATTTCTTTTTTAGCTTTAGCAGGAAAGTTTACTGGGTCTTCACCTGAGTTACGCAAAACCTGTTCGTAACGTGCTTGAGAAAAAACACCGTTCTCTTGAAACGCAGGAGTTTCGTGAATCAGACGAATAATATAGGAGTCATCAACCAAAAAGCCTTGTTTTTTGGCTTGTGTTGTTAGTAATGCACGCTCTATTAGGCTTTTTAATACCTCTTGACGCAAAATAACAGTGTCAATTTGCGCGGCATCAGGACGTTCACCCATACTAGCTAACAAGCGTTGTTTTTGTTGGTCTACGCTACGGTCAAGCTCAAATTGGCCAATATCTTCGCCATTTACTGTTGCAACAGGGGCAGATTTACCACCCACAAAGTAAGATTCTATACCTAAAAAGGCAAAAGGAACCATTAATAAAACTAAGAGGGCCTTACCGAGCCAACCCCGTATCATGTCACGAAAGGCTTGCATGAAACTCCACCATAGCAAAAAACTAAAAGTAAAACGCGCCCAATAAAGGCGCGTTTGCAATCAAGCGATTACGGCATATTAAGAAGCAATAGCGTCTTTTAAGCCCTTACCTGCTTTAAAATCAGGCACTTTGCTTGCAGCAATGTCAATTTCTTGGCCTGTTTTTGGGTTACGGCCTTTGCGTGCAGCACGATCTTTAACGCTAAACGTACCAAAGCCAATCAAACTCACTGTATCACCTGCTTGCAAAGCTTGAGTGATAGCAGTAGTAAAGCCTTCTAAAGCACGACCAGCATCGGCTTTGCTTAATTGGGCAGAGGCGGCAATGGCTTCGATTAATTCAGATTTATTCATTTTATCCTCTTCATTATAGTCAAGTTCTTTTACTAAAAACTGGCACTGTTTAAAGGCTTATGCTGCTTAAGACTAACGCAAATAGCAGCTACCAGCACAAACCTTTATATACAATTTAGGCTAACACAGTATCCGTAAGTAATGCCAAGCAATTTACAGGATGCTTTTATATCAATGGCCATAGCACAGGGTCAAGGGCAATCCGCGAAGTGTATTCTATTTTATGCTTAAAAATCTGTTTTTTTGTGTTTCGCTTAACAGTTAGCGGTAGTTACTGTTAGGATACTGTCAAACTAACCTTATTTAAGGAAGACTTTAATGCCGTTTAAAAAGCTAAAAAATTGGCTATTACCACCAGACCTTAAAGCCAAAATCGACAATGCGCCAAAACCGCTGGGTAGTTTAGACTATGACCGCTGGGGATACCACCGCAACAGTGCCTATAAAGCGGCGGCTGGTGTACGCTTTTTGTACGACCACTATTTTAAAGTGCAAGCCTTTGGCCGTGAAAACGTTCCTACACAGGGGCGTGTGTTAATTATTGCTAACCATTCAGGATATTTACCCATGGATGGGGCATTATTAGGATACAGTCTATTAAGTAATCCTTATGCGCCACGTGTGCCACGCGCCATGATAGAACGACTCTTTACTAATGTTCCTTATGTAGGTAATTTTTTTAGTCAAATTGGAGCGGTAACGGGTCAAACTCAAAATTGCATTGATATGCTCAAACAAGAAGAGGCCGTGATTGTGTTTCCAGAAGGCGTAAGAGGAACAGGTAAAGGTTTTGTAAAACGTTATCAACTACAGCGTTTTGGTAATGGCTTTATGGATATTGCCATCGATACTAATACACCTATTATTCCTGTAGGGATTGTGGGCTGTGAAGAAGCCCTACCCATGTTTGGTAATGCCGAAGGACTCGCAAAAAAATTTGGACTACCTTATTTTCCAATTACGGTGCCTTTTCCGATTCCAACGCGCGTCACTTTAAATTTTGGTGAGCCTTTATATTTTAGTGGCCCTATTCACTCTGAAGATGACCTCGAAGCCAAAGTTAATGTGGTTAAAGCCAAAATCAGACAGCTTATTGCCGATGCACAACACAAACATGGAGTAAAATAATAATGATCGACACATCGACCTTACCCTGCCTACTCATTACAGGCGCAGCAGGTGCGCTTGCCCAACAAGTGATTGCGCGTTTGCGTGACAAATATCGTTTAGTGGTTTGTGACAGTCGTCGTGAAGTCAGTATGCCCGAAGATATTCCGAGTTATCGAGTTGATTTTAATAAGCGGCGCTTTGAAGATTTATTTAAAGAATATCACTTTGATGGCATTATTCACTTAGGTCGTATTGGCTCTAACGAAAATAGCCGTGAAGGCAGATACAATGCCAATGTGATTGGTAGCCAACGCTTATTAGACCTTGCTCGTAAATATAAGGTTAAACAAACCTTAATATTATCTACTTATTTTGTGTATGGCGCACATCCCCTTAATCCTGCGTATTTAACCGAAAGCGCACCGCTTAAAGCCGCAGGCATTACTATGGATTTGGTTGATTCGGTAGAACTCGAAAATCTATCCACCATTTATTTATGGAAATATCCCGAGCTTAATATCACCATTTTAAGACCATGTAATATTGTAGGGCCAGGGGTCAACAACACCTTAGGCCAACTCTTAATGCAAGAAAGAACACCCGTGCTAATGGGCTACTCACCCATGATGCAGTTTATTCATTTAGAAGATATGGCCAGTGCCATTGTCGTGGCTTTTGAACAGAATCATGCAGGTATTTATAATATCGCGCCTGATGATTGTGTGCCTTATCAGGTTGCCTTGTCTTTATGCGGCTGCAAAAAACTGCCGATTCCTTCTGTACCAGAAAATATGCCACTGCTATTAGCGAAGTTGACTGGTCGTGAATTATTACCGCCTCACTTATTAGATTATTTTAAACACTCCGCCACTATTGATGGTTCGTTGTTTAGTCAAACTTTTGACTTTAAACCACGTTATACCCTCAAAGACATCTTTGCCCACTATAAGCACTTAAAAAGCTAAAACCCGCCAAAGCGGGTTTTATTTAGAACAAATACAAGCTAACTATGTTGTATTTTTTGTTCTATTTTTTAGCGTTTTCGCGCATTTGATCAGTCAACTGCTGTAATACCTGCGTTAAGGTATCTAAACGCTGATTAACCATATCTAATTCGCGCTGACTTGGAATGCCTAAACGCCCTAAAGCCGAAGATAGTTTATCATCAAAAGCACGTTCAACTTTATCACGGGTATCACTAGCTTTTTCTAATACTTTATCACGCGCTTCAACCACTGTTTCGACGGTGTTGTCGGCAATATCGCGTGTTTTAGACTCTAACTCTTCACCTACTTTCACTAAGTTGTCAAAGAGCTTGCCGCCTTCTTCTTCAGCACGAGAAAACGCACCTAAACCAGCCAACCAAATATCTTGTGTATATTTACGCAACTCGCTCGCGGAGCTTAATTTGCGTGGTTTATCCATAGGTTTTTTTTCTACGGCCATCGGTCTTCCCCAAATGTAAAAATAATGATAATTCATGAGCCACTAAGGGCAGATAGATTGTAGATGCCAATAAAACAAATAATTAGCACTTGACTCTTAAGCACGCCATCCTTAGTTTAGGCTTATCGCAATGATTAAATTCCTATCAAACAAATATAAAGACAGGCAACTTCCATAACAAAAGAGTACAAAATTTTATCTAAAGGCGGCTATACTAGCACTTTAAGGGCTAGCATAAAAACAAATTGTCTGACAAGATAAAGAGCCTACATGAACTTTTACAAAAGCGGTGTACTAATCAACTTTGTGTTTTATCAATGTTGATATAGACCAAAAAAACCGCTACGCGGATATGATAATAAAATGAGTAGCGCGCATTTTCACCACCAACCGTCATCATTAGCTTACTTTTGGCTTAACAGCCTTGAGAGTTTGCTTAATGCTTTTGTTGACTTAGACCCAGCCACACGTAACCAACTCACGCAGTTGGATGGTATTGTGGTGCGTGTCAAAACCTTTGCGCCCTATCAAGTATTTTATTTATTATTTACCCCACAAGGCATAGAAGTTAGCCCCAAACCTCAAGGTGACGTACAAATTCGCTTAAGTGGTAAAGTACGTGATTTAGTGTGGACGCTATTAGGTTTGGAGTCCGAACAACACGCCGAGTCAAAAGGCCATTTGCATTTATGGGGCGAAACCACCCTACTTCAGCAATTACGGCATTTATTGCAAGAATTTAATTTACGCTCGGCGGCGGCACACTGGATAAAAACTCACTTGCCGATTAATGCCTTATGGCAAAAACTCACCGAACAAGATTTGTCTTGGTTACGTGATTTACAGCCTATTCCTGAGCTAATTAAACAAACTCGTGCCGAAGTTGCTGCGCTTAATGCAGAAGTTCAATCACAAAAGGCGCAACTGGCCACACTCGAAAAGCTCTCAAGTCAACAAATTGACCACACCCGCACCCTGCTCACCCTCATCAAAATACTCATTGTATGTAATGTAGGACTTATTGGGCTAAGCATTGGTATTGCATTGTAAATAGCTTTACAACACCTGATTAATGCTCAATATGGTCAGTTTTACGCCATTTAGATAAAAAACTACTAAAGCCATCTGTTAACAAATCAGAACCCGACTTTGCTGCTTTCCATGTTGTTTCACGTAACATATCTGAGGGTTTAATATCAGCCAAACTTTCGGTAACAACACGGCGTACTCGTGTTTCTACGGTACGACTCATGTCATCTTGTAATTGACGTAAACGTTGCTCTAATTGCTGGCGCCAAATTTCGCGCCACAGCCATATCATCACTAACGAGGTAAAAAAACTCGATAATAGTGCCGTACTTACTATGATTAATACCGTCTGCACAGTGCGTGGCCTCCTTAAAATATCTCATCTATCCCATAATAGCATTAAAAACCACTAGATTAGCCACCACAGCACACTCAACACCGCCACCGAGCCATAAGCCCATACAGCCACACACGACAATACAAACAAGACCCAGCTAATAGGATTAGCTAAAAAAAACACATGCATCACAATAGTTCTCATGGTATCCACCCCTTGAACCAAACTAAATAACTCAGTTAACAACTTGGGAAGCTGTGGAATACTTCTTACTCTTACAACCGCTTTAGCTATTTCTTTTTTATTACCTGCTGCTCGCTCTTTTAAACCTATCACCCCCTCTTTTAAATCATCAAGGGCTTGGGGCAAATCATTTAAGTCTGATAGTAACAACCACCAAACCCCTAAAATAACTAAAGGGATAGCCGCGATTAATAGAGGAATTAGCCACCAATAACTCCATGCCCAAAACTGCAAGGCATAAAATACAAACCATGCTACCGACACTACGCCTAAGCCAAAAATTTTAACGACTTTGGGAGACAACCATGTGCTAATTGCGGTAATTGGCTGCACTAATTGCTGTATTCGTTCAAACTGTTGCGCATTAATCATTCAACTCATCCAAAAATATTGACTCACACTGTAACAAACTGGTACTAAGGTACATCTAAAGAAAACGTATATTCACTAGGTATCTATTATGCACTTAACTCAAAACCAAATTGCGCCCGAATTTAACACTTATGACTTATATGATATGCCGTTAAATTTACAACATTTTAAAGGTAAAAAGGTGCTGCTATCTTTTTACCGTTATGCGTCTTGTCCATTTTGTAATTTGCGTTTTAATGCACTCACCCGCAAACAAAGTGAGTGGCAAGCCAAAGGTTTAATGACTTTAGCTGTATTTCAATCCCCCAAACACAGTATTTTGGAGTATGCAGGTAAAGAGCCTAGCCCAATTCGTATTATTCCTAATCCTAAGCGTGATTTATATCGTTTATATGGGGTTGAAGGTTCTTGGAAAGGATTTTTAACAGGTGCATTACAAATTGGTACTTTTGCTAAAGCTCTCAAAGAAGGTCATTTACCCGGTAAGGTCGAAGGCGAGATGAATATGGTACCTGCAGATTTTGTGATTGATGAAAATGGCAAAATCTTATTAGCATATTACGGTAAAGACATTAGCGATCATGTTGATATTAGCGAAATCGAAAAGTTTTTATAAACCTTGAAAGTAGCTTTTATTACGCACACAAAGCGTAGTAAAAGTGCCAATGATTAAACTTGGCTTATTAAACATCAAAAATGGGGCATTTAGCCCCATTTTTTATACAGCTATTTATTACTTAGCGGCAGGGGTTGGAGCTGGATTAATTTCTAACAATTCAACTTCAAAAGTTAATACCGAGTTAGCAGGAATAGGCCCACCACCTTGTTCGCCATAAGCTAAGTTGGCAGGAATCACAAACTTATATTTAGAGCCTACAGTCATTAACTGCACACCTTCTGTCCAACCTGCAATCACTTGATTTAAAGGAAAAGAAACAGGCTCACCACGTTTAATAGAGCTATCAAATACCGTGCCATCAACCAATTTGCCTTCGTAATGTACTTTTACAGTGTCGGTAGCAACAGGTTTTGCGCCTGTTCCCTCTTTAATAACTTGGTATTGCAAACCAGAAGCAGTGGTTGTTACACCCGCTTTTTTGGCATTTTCGGCTAAATAAGTAGCACCTTTAGTCACAGCTTCGGCAGCATCTTTTTTCTGTTTATCTTCGGCTTCTTTACGTACTTTAGCTTCAAAAGCCATTAATACCGTTTTCATGTCGGCTTCTTTAATGGCGGGGTCTTTTTTGGCGTAAGCGTCTTTAAAACCTGCGGCATAGCTTTTAGTATCTAATGCAGGCACTTGAGCTGACATAGATTTAGCTGTCATATAACCAATACTATAAGCTGCTTTAGCATCATCTGTTGCCAATTTTACAGAGGACGTAGAGGAAGAAGGCTTATTACAAGCAGCTAAACTTACTGCAACCGCAAGGCTGCTCATTACAAGGAGTTTTTTCATTATAAATTTTCCAAATTCACATAAAATATGCGCCTATGCAGGCTAAGCGCGCAAGGTACACGATTCAAGCCATGTATACTAGTTGCTCTTGGTATAGTTATTACAACTGCTCCATTTTAATATGGGTTTGCCCTACTTTATCCCAACGATGCCACTCGGCCTTTAGCCATGCGTAAAATACAGGTGCAACCACCACGCCCACCAAGCCAAGTAAACGCTCCATGACCATCATGCACAATAAAATTTCCCATGCACGAGCGTTAATTTGCGTACCCACAATGCGGGCATTAATAAAATACTCTAATTTATGTACAATCACTAAAAAAGCTAAAGCAGCCATCGCCACCCCAAAAGAATGACTTAAGCTAATAACTGTAATTACAGTGTTAGAAATTAAATTCCCCACCACAGGTAATAAACCAGCAATAAAAGTTACCGCTATCAGCGTTTTTATTAGAGGAAGTTGCACACCAAATAAAGGTAATAAAATTGCCAAATAAACACCCGTTAACAAGGTATTTAAACCCGATATTTTTACCTGAGCAATCGCTACACGCCAAAACGATTCACGCAAAGCAACCACTTGTACTAATAAACGCGTTGTGACCGTGCCAAAACTTTTGGTGCGTGTTACATCACTTACCGCAATCAATGCTCCCAATAACACGCCAAACAACGCCAAACCCACGCCTTTTAATGCCCCCAAGCCAAAAGTCCCAATATCGGCAGCATGCGTTTTAAGCCATGTGCTAAATTTATCCAAAAAATCATTTTGCTGAGGAATAGCACTACTAATTTTTTCGGGCAGCCATGAACGTGCTGATTGCAAAATATCACTCATTTTGAGCATGAGTTCATGAATATCAGTCGTCGCTTTAAGTAACAAATGAATAGCTGCACCTGTACCCACAAGAGCCAAAACAACTAATACGGTCACTAAGGTTGTGGCTATCCATTTAGAGCGACTAGAGCGAATACGTTCATCAACGATCGTTTCGGTAAATCGACTCACCAAACAAAAGGCCAATAGTCCTGCATATACAGGCACTAATAAGCCAAAGTTAACGGACATTAAGAATGATACCGCCACTAAAATAAACGCAGCAAATCGAGCATTAGGCTCGGTAACCATCATAGAATTCATGCCACACGCTCTTGTCGATTAAACGAGCCAAATCTTAACAGAATTTGTAACAAAGTTTATTGCTAGCTTTGTTGTTTTTAATTTCAATACAAAAAAAAGCGAGCCAAAGCTCGCTTAATCAACAATAAATAAAATAGCTCAAATAGAGACTAAGCCGCTAAAGCAATTTTATCGCCTAAATAGCTTTTTAATAATGCCAAACCCTTGTTACGCAATTGCGTGCTATCACGGTCATTAGGATGAAAATCAGGACGGTAATAAGCCAAATAATGGGGCAACATGCCTCTAAAAAAGCCTTTTTTACCCAACAGTTTATTTAAACCTTGAGCAATGGCTTTAATATTACGTTGCTCACCTGAGGCACGCATTAACTCAACAGTATGTAAACCTGTAAAAAAGCTAAACATCACCGTTGTTACCGCCATTTCGCTGCTACGTATCCAATAATTATCCACCGTTTTTTGATAGACATCAAAAGCAACGGCTTTATGTTCGCTTTCTTCAATGGCGTGCCACAACCATAAAGGTTTTAAACGGTCATCTATGCCATCTAAAAACTGCGGATTTTCTAAAATCATCTCGGCAAACATCGCAGTAAAATGCTCTAAAGCGCAAGTTTTAGCTAACATACGTTCTTTAGATAAATTTTTCTCTTCAAAAGCAATGGCTTTTTTTACAAAAGCTTCAATACGCGCAATCGGTAAATCTTTTTTAGCCATAAAATCATTAAAGGCTTGATGCTCTTTACCGTGATGCGCTTCTTGGCCAATAAAAGCACGCACTTCTTTTTGTAATTCTGGGTCGGTGATTTGGTCTTGATAATGGCGCACAGCACGCATAAACATACGCTCACCTTCGGGAAATACGCACGACAAACCTGTTAACAACATGGTCAACATAGGGTTGTTATCAAACCAATATTTAGGAATAGCATCATCAAATTCAAAATCCATACGGCGCACAGGAATATTGGCTGTTCCAACAGGAGTCATGGTTTGTGTTGACATATTGCACCTCATTTATTTAGTTACTACCACTCATTCAGAAGTAGCTTTTAATTTATACGACTTTTGATGATTCAAGTATTCGCTAATTAGTTTGTTTAAGTAAGAGACTATCGTGCCATTATTAATGTCATATTAGGCCAGCATGCCTTTGATACGATATACGCATATTTCTAAGATTTAACTGCTTAAGATAGGTAAAATATACGAGTCTTTTATTAGCTTTTTATGATTATGTCTAAAAACACGCCTGATGCTCCCTCTACAACTCTACATACCTATGAAACCAAAAGCACGATTACGCTACAGTTTAATCATGATGCTCTGCAAAGCACGATGCGCAAAAGCGATCCGTTTGCATTGGAGTTTGAATATACCCAAGTGATGATGGCTTTTATGGTGTTATACGACACTCTACCCCATGTTTTATTGATTGGACTCGGTGGTGGTTCGTTATCTAAATTTTGTTATAAATATCTGCCTCAAAGTAAAATTACCACCATAGAAATAAATCCTGAAGTCATTGCCCATCGCAATACTTTTTGTATTCCGCCCAATAGCCAGCGTTTTAAAATTATTGAGGCCGATGGCGCACAATATCTACAACAAAAAAATGCGATTTGTCATGCTATTTTATTAGATGCTTATGATGGCCAAGGCATACCACCTGCCTTAGCCAGTGAAGCGTTTTATCAGGATTGTTATCAAGCTTTGGCTAACGAAGGCGTGTTAGTGGTCAATTTATGGCGCAAAGATGCCAACTTTAGACGTAATTTAGACCGTATTCATCGTTGCTTTGATAAAAAAACCATTACTGTAAGATGCCAAAGCGGTAATGAAATTATTTTTGCCTTTAAAAACCCTCAACTTCCCAATTTTGATGAAGCGTGGAAAAAGGCTCTTTGGTATCAAAAACAAACTAAAATCAACTTTCCTCAATTTTTGGAAGATATGGTGTTGAGTCTAAAAAACACATGGTTTTATACAGGGCAAAACACTTAATGACTATCTCACGCGCCGCATGGTTTACCGAATTTAAAGCCTTGCGCTTATTGATGATGCCTATTTTAGTCACACAGCTCGCACAAGCAGGTTATGGCTTTATTGATACCGTAATGGCTGGCCAAGTCTCCCCTTTAGACTTATCTGCGGTAGCGATTGGCTCTAGTATTTGGCTGCCACTATTTTTTTTGATGTCTGGCATTGTTATGGCCACTACGCCCTTAGTGGCAGAGGCACAAGGCGCACAACGTAGCGAAGATATTCCGAGCATTACGCATCAAGCATTATGGGTTGGCTTAGTGATTGGTTTAATCGCCATGCTGATTTTGCAAAATGTGAGTTTTATTTTTCCTTTCTTTGACGTGCCACCACATTTACAACATCAAACCGAACGCTATTTATATGGCGTATCCTTTGGAATGCCCAGTGTTGCGCTATTTAGTGTGTTACGTTTTTATAGCGAAGCCTTAGGCTCGACCAAACCTATTATGGTCATTAGCTTATTGGGCATTTTGCTCAACATTCCTGCCAATTATGTATTTATTTATGGCGTGTGGGGTTTGCCGCAAATGGGCGGTGCGGGCTGCGGCTGGGGAACGGCGATTGTAATGGGCAGTATGATGTTGGCTTTATTGGCTTATGTGTTATATGCGCCCTACTTTGCCAACACACGCTTATTACAACATAACCTTAAACCCGTTGCCGCGCTGATATGGCACATTGTTAAATTGGGCTTTCCGATTGGTGCGGCTATTTTTTTTGAAGTGAGTTTGTTTTCTTGTATTGCTATTTTAGCCAGTCCTTTAGGTGAGTTGGTCGTTGCAGCACATCAAATTAGTCTTTCAGTCACTTCAATGCTGTTTATGATTCCGCTGAGCTTAGCAATTAGCATGACGATTCGTGTTGGGCAGGCTTATGGCAGGCGTGATTTAGCAGGCATTAAACTAACACGACAAGTGGGTTTAACCACCACCGTTATCGTGGCTTGCTGCTCAGCGAGTATGATTTTATTGTTAAGACAATACATTACCCAACTTTATACTCCCAATCATGTAGTACAACAATTAGCTGCCGATTTATTATTGTTTGCCGCTGCTTATCAAATTTTTGATGCCTTACAAGTAGGTGCGGCAGGCTGTTTACGTGGCATTCAAAACACCCGTAGCCCGATGATAATGACCCTTATTGCGTATTGGGTGATTGCCTTACCCATTGGCTATAGCCTTGCCATGAAACCACTGTGGCATCATCAAGCTTTGGGGGTATATGGTTTTTGGTTTGGTTTGATTGTAGGCTTGGGTTTTGCCAGTTTGCTATTAAATTGGCGTTTGAGTGTGAATATTGCCCGATTACAACATAAGAGTTTTTAAGGGTTAATTTAAGCAAACGTCAACAAGCCCTACGTTTTTTTACGAATCAAATAATAAAACTCGCTATTTTCTTGGTTTTGTTGCTCTAGGGTATGCCCCAAAAACTGACAAAACTTAGGCACATCACGTTGAGTTGAGGGGTCTGTGGCATAAACCGACAACAACTCCCCACCCTGCAACTGACGCATGACTTTGTGTAACATCATCACAGGCTCAGGACATAACAAGCCACGCGCATCTAACTCATGCTTTATTTCTTGATTCATCATTTTACCGTTTTAACCAACGCCCCCACAAAACAACAGGCCATAAGCAGATTAAACACAAAGCGGCCGATATAAGATAATAGTAAGTATAACCTACCGCATCGGCCAAAAACCCTGCCACTAAGGTTGCCGAACCACCAAAAATAGCCAACATACTCACCTGAATGGTAAAGTCTGCCCCTGCATGACTATGGCGACAATAATCCATAATCGCTGCAAGCAACGCTACGATGGCCAAGCCACTCATAAAATGCTCAATCGCATTAACCGCATACAACTGCCACAAAATCAATTCGTGCCCTTGTTGCCAACCCCATGACACATACGCATAACACGCAACACCCAAGCCCTGAGCCACACCAAAATACAACAATGACAAATATCGCCCCAAACGTTTAACCCACCATCCTGCCAAAAATGCACCAGCCAAGGTAGCCAACGAGCCAATCACACTCACAAACAAGCCAATCTGTTCAAACTTTAAACCCATATCAATAAACATAGGCTTAACCATCGCTGAGCCTAAACTCTCGCCAATTTTATAGGTCACCAATACCAATAACCAAGGTTTAAAGGCTGGGTGCATCATGAGCGATTTAAAGCCGTCAAAATAACTATTTTTTGGGGTGCTTGCTTGCGCTTCTGGAGGTACTTGTTCTTTAAAAAGAACAATTGGCACGCTAACTAACACAAATAAGGCAGTTAAAGCAAAAAATGCACTTTGCCAGTGCCATACACCAATTACATACAACAGTAAGCCGCCACCGATTACCAAACCCAGTCGATAGCCTGCCACTTGTAAACCGTTGCCCCAACTACGCTCCTCATAGTTCAAATGCCGTACCGCTAAAGAATCTGTGGCAATATCTTGAGTGGCCGCAACCAAGTTTAACAAAAACATCAAAGCAAAAAACTGCGTCAAGCCAACATTTGTAGATAGCGTATGTGGGTTAAACAAGGCCACCATCACCAGCAAAACGATGGCAAGCACTTGCATAGGCAAAATCCATGACCGTGAACGCCCTATTTTTAATGAATGAAACCTATCTAAATAAGGCGCCCACAAAAATTTTAACGCCCAAGGAATGGCCAAAAAGCCTGTTAAGCCAATTGCCTGTAACGAAACATCATAACTACGCAAAATAGCAGGCAAGGCTTGGGTAAACACGCCTGTAGGCAGCCCTTGCGCCATATACAAGCTAAACAGCACTATAAAGCGTTTATCGGTAAATAAAGAGGTCATAAGCACTCATGAATAAGTTTTAAGCACACTGAGCGAAGTCGAAGTGCGGCAAGTTGGTTCGACTCCGCTCACTATACACATCTAAACTTTTATTTAGAGACTTAACACACTATCAATTAAAAACGATGGTTTTGTTGCCATAAACAATGACTCTATCTTCTAAATGCCAACGAACGGCACGTGCCAATACATTACGCTCTACATCTTCGCCCAAGTCGCGCAAGGTATTCACACTATCACCATGAGAGACTCGCTCTACGTCTTGCTCAATAATTGGCCCTTGGTCTAAATCGGCGGTAACATAGTGCGCCGTTGCACCAATTAACTTAACGCCTTTGTCATAGGCTTGCTGATAAGGGTTTGCGCCCACAAAGGCCGGCAAAAAGGAGTGATGAATATTAATAATTTTGTGTGGCCATAAATTAACAAAATCGGCACTTAAAATTTGCATATAACGCGCCAACACCACCAAGTCATTCCCTTGTAATAAGGCTTGTATTTGTGCTTCTGCTTCTACTTTATTATCTTTATTTACCTTAACCACATGAAATGGCACACCAAAAGACTCAACAGCAGCTTTTAAATCGTCATGATTACTAACCACTGCACTAATTTGGCAAGGCAAACCACCTCTAGACCAACGCCACAACAATTCTAACAAGGCATGGTCATATTTAGACACTAAGACCGCAACTTTTTTTACATCAGAAGCAAAGCTTAATTGCCATGTCATGTTGTAGCGTTTGGCTACTGCATCCCCAAATGTTTGCAACAACATATTGCGCGACAAATCTAAATGCGGTGTTTGAAACTCCAAACGCATAAAATAAGTGCCACCCTCAGGTGCAGTTGAATATTGGTCAAGTGCTGTAATATTGGCACCATGATTATATAAGAAGCTAGATACCGAACTCACAATGCCTTCTTTGTCTGGACAAGTGATTAATAATCGTGCCGTTGTTGTATTTGTGGGGGACTTCATAAAAAAACCTAAAAACCTATTGTTTAATCGCCTAGAGTAGCATTTTTAAATATAATTTTAATGTATGCTATACAACAAACTTTTAAGAGCTATGTGTTAATTACGCCATTTTTAACAGGACTAAAACGTTTAATATGCCTTTTATTGCGCTTTGGCCTTGACAATTAGACGAATTTTGCAAATTATCGCATATCTTGGAACTACCTTTTATAACATGCAGGAACAACAATGAAACGCCTCACTGTTGCTTTAGTGACTGCCTTGTGCAGCACCACACTTTTAGCCGCCGAAAAACCTTATATTGGCATTGATTATCAAATGGGTACTTATACTCAAGGTAATACTGATGTTAACCCAGAGGCTTTACGCCTACGCGCTGGAACAGAAATCAATCGCTATTTAGCGGTTGAAGCCCAAGCAGGTGTAGGAACAGCCAGTGACACTTACATGGCTACAACTGGAAATGGGCAAGCCGATGTTAAAGTAGATAGCTTTTACAGCCTCTTTTTGCGCCCACAATTAAACCTAACCAAAACCGTTAGTGTTTATGGCTTAGTAGGAGGAACTTATATTGATGTCTCCTCTACATCATCTAATCCACAAAATAATGACTCAGGTTTTACCCATACCACATCTTATGGTGCAGGCTTAGACTTTACGATTAAAAATGGTATTCGTCTTGGTGCTGATTTTACTCAATACATGGACGACTACAGTGCAGTGAGTGTAGGTATTCGTATTCCTATTCGCTAAGCATTTTAAACACAAAAAAGCCGCATTTTATTGCGGCTTTTTTGTGTTTAAGGTGTGTCAAAAAGACACACCTTAAATCCCCTAATTAATTAGGGTCTGAACAAACATTAGCACTACCAAACGTGCTGACTGTACCACCTGGAGGTGACACTTTGTCATTAGTCATATCGGCAGAGCTTGCAGATAAGTTAAATACCGTATCCGTTTTGGATTCTGTACCACTCACTTGTGCTCTTGCGGTTAACCTTACACGCAACCAATTAGCATAGCTTTGACCATATAATACTTTAAACTCAATCCTACCATTAGTATCTGTCTTTAAAGTGCCATTTGACAAGGTAACAGGATTGCCTGGCCATAATTTACCATCACCATTATCTTCTACATCAACTTCTTCACCTGCAGGGTAATCTAAATAACTGAGTGCATTACCCTGTTTGTTATTTTCCCAAGCATCTAAAGCACCATTTTGGTTAGCATCTTCGTTACTACATTGGGCTGTATATTGTGCTATCCATAATTTTTTATCTTCACTAAACACATAATAGCCTTTGTAATAATTAACTGGCCATACTGAGAGGTTAACTTCAGTATTAGGAACACCTTGCCCTGTAGAGTCTGTAACTGTTACTTGATAAGGGACTGCATATGTTGTGTTTGTTATCTCTTCAATTTCATTGCCCGTTGCAATAGAAACAAATACCGCTTTACCACCCACTGTTAAGTTAAGACTCCGCGTGCGCTCACCTGTAAAATTAGTGTATTTATCTAATACTTTAGACAACACCTCTATTTTATCAGTGCCTGTCACATCAGGACCTGCAGTAAAGGTAACAATAGCCTCACCTTGATTATTTGTTGTTGCAGCCGACGTATTTAATGTGCCGCCCAATGGGTTTTTAAGGCTAAAGTTTACTTCCACTCCCTTGACAGGGTTGTCATTAACATCTTTAACCGTAGCAACAATATTTGTTTGGCCATTTGGCACTAAAATAGGCGTGACTGCTTGTATCGCCAATTTATCTGCAACTTTTGAAACCAAATCAATATTACCTACTGCAACAAACGTATTATCTATCGCTGCTCTAATAGTTGCTTTACCTGGGTACGTTGAGGTTAAGCGAACACTACCTTTTCTCTCATTGGCAGTACCTTGATTAGTTAATACAGGTGGTAAGGTAATCGCACCTAAGGTCGTGGTTACCGTAACAGGAATAGTTGATGGTAGCGCAGCACCAGAGTCATCTCTAAAAGTTAACTCAATCGTTCCGCCTTCATTAATATCAATCTCTGTAACGGGCTGTCCATTTTTTACAAAAGCCAAATCAAAGTTACGCTCTGATACATCAAAGCTTAAAGAAGACTCCGTACCCAAGCCCGATACTTTAATCGTTGCTTTGCCATTATTGCTTTTATCAACAATTAGCGATGGTAGTGTGATTTTACCTGTACTATCAGTTTTTGCTTGAAGATCTAAAAATTGCCCTGTAGTTTGGCTTTTAATTTCACTTGAGGTAAAGGTTAACGTTTGCCCCACAATGGCTTGGCCTTTGCCGTTTTTTAATACTGCCGTAGCCGTTGGGTTAGCGCCAATTTTTACACTGTTATTGCTTGTGCTAAACTCAATTTGTGTACCCACCACATTAAGACTAACAATTTCTTCGGCTCGTTGCTCACCAGATGCAAAACCAATAGCTGCTTTTACTTGAATCGTGTGATTACTTAAGTCTGCGTCTTTTGCATTAGTCAGCTCAAGGGTAACTTTGGCCTTACCATCAGAACCACTAGAGGAGTCAGCATTTTTTAGAAAAACACCCAACTCACTGGGATTAACCAAGCTAAATTTAACAGGTACATCCTTTTGCACATTACCCGAAGCCGAAACAACCAGTGCCGTTAAATCAACTGCATCGCCACCACTTAGTAGTTCTGTTTTGCTTGTCACAAAGGTAACTTTATTACCGACAATCACGTCAAAACCCATAGCACTGGTTGTTTCCACGCCATTAGCATCTATCATCGAGGCAACAATAGTATTAGAAACAGCCTGAGCCGATGCAAACACATCAACACTTACTTTGCCGTTTACATCTGTTGTTGCACTTGATTTGGATAAACTAGCATTACCTGCTTTTACTAAACTAAAGTTAACTTTCTGACCGGATAACGGCTTGCGCGTTTGAGTATCTGTAGAATCATAAAAAGTAAACTCTGCTTTAGCAGAAGAGCCTGTACCTTCAGTTTGCAAAACTGCAGATGACGCACAAGGATTCGTTGTTAAGACAAAACATGTGTTAACACTATATGTAGATTGCAAATCAGAGACATCAACAATGTTATAGGTGATTTGATTGGTTTTTAAATCGCCGTTGTCATCTTGATACTTAACTTCTACTACACCACTGCTATTACTAGTGGTTAAATCACTCGTGACTTTTCCTTTAATAACAAATGTAGCAACACCTGCATCATTAGTAGTAACTGTATTACTCGATAAGGCTACATTAGCGTTTGATGTAGTTAAGCTAACTGTCTTATTAGCCAAAGGATTATTATTGACATCAGTTAACCGAACTTGAACGCTTAACTCACCTTGTTTAGATAGTTTAGCACCTGCTGCCGTAGTTAAAGTTACTTTTGCATCAGATATACCAGTAATATTAAGCAGCCCATCATCACCGCTACCACCACATGACGCGACCAAAGTTGCTGCTAAAAGATAGGCGGGCAAACGGCCAAAATGCTCCCAGTTGTGCATTATTATAAACCCTCATTTGTTATTGCTATTGCGCTACATCCTGCTAAAAAAACACCTACGTAGCACCAAAAGACGTAAAGACGCACCATGCGTAACTTATACTGGATAAGGCAAAAAACTTCAATGACTTAAACGTATAAGTAGCCGATTGTGTGAACTAAAACTTATTAAGTTATTCCACCATCGCAGCAGCTTGTCTATACTCGGCTAACAGTGCTGGAAGCTTTTCTAAAGCCTCTCCTTGTAAATAAGGGGCTTCTAAACAAATGATTTGATAAATACCCCGTCTAAGCAATTGTTGGCTCAACATCACATCTTCACCAAAAAAACCGCTACTCACCACAAACGATGCCCAACTAGTGGTTACAATCCAAATATTAACTATCATTGCCTGTATGTCTTGGTCTGTTGCTTTAATTAATTGTGCTTCACGCAATGCGTTATACAAAATATAGGCTTGCGCCATAACTTTACGCGCAAATTGTCGATAAGAGCCACGCAAACGTGGGCTTTCTTCTAATAAATGCGCTAAGTCCCTATGTAAAAAGCGATATTCCCATAACTGTCTAAAAATAGCCTCAAAATAGCCAATTTTATCCATATAAGTCACACTACGGTCGGTAGGCACACTGAGCGAGTTCACCATCATGGATTCATAGTGTAAAAATATTTCATAAATAATATCTTCTTTACTTCTAAAATAATAATACAAATTACCAGGGCTAATATTTAAAGCAGAGGCGATATGATTTGTAGTAACAGATCGCTCTCCTATCTCATTAAACAATTCCAAACTCTTAAACAAAATACGATCGCGTGTTTTCAACTTTTTTCCCTCAACCTTAAAACTAACACCGTTACCTTAACAAAATAGGTGTGTTTGATGAATCGACCAACGCTATTTTTAAAATAATAGTAAACAAGCTATAACCTTTTATCAGAAAAATGCAATTTTTATTTGACAGATTAGAGTAAATACTCTAAAAATACACTTGTCTTAGCACGAAAGTACCACTTAATTATATTTCATACATTAGTAATGAAGTCTTTAGTGAGTGCGCTGCTAATTTTAACAGGGTTCACTTTCACTCACTCAGCCCTTGCTATATAGAGGCTTATTATGACCGCCAGTGCTTTATCTCTTCATACAGAAAATTCTGACATTGTCGAAATGCAACGTATTTTTGATATGCAAAAAACAGCTTTTCGCCTTAGACCGAGTACCACCGCCAGTGAGCGTTTGGCTTTATTGGATAATCTAAAAAAGACACTGGTAAAATACCAAGACCAAATTGCACAAGCTATTTCTGATGATTTTGGCCATCGCTCGCACCATGAAACTAAATTTGCCGAAATTTTAACCAGCTTAGACAACATTAAGTATTACAGCAAAAACTTAAAAACGTGGATGCAACCCGATAAACGTCATGTTAATCCTACGCATCTTCCTGCTAAGGCATGGGTACAATATCAGCCTTTAGGGGTGATTGGCATTATTACGCCGTGGAATTATCCTTTATTACTCGCTATTAGCCCGTTAATTTGCGCTTTAGCGGCGGGTAATCGAGTCATGATTAAAATGTCGAGCTTTACACCAAAAACAGGCGCGATGTTAAAGCGTGCCTTGGGTGAAGCTTTTAGTGAAGACCAAGTGGCCGTGATTACCGGTGGTGGCATTATCTCGGATACCTTTAGTCGTTTACCGTTTAATCAAATGACGTTTACAGGCTCTACCAATGTTGGCCGTACCGTAATGGCCGCCGCCGCCGAAAACTTAACACCTGTGTTACTTGAGTTAGGTGGTAAGTCACCTGCCATTATTCATGCCTCTGTACCGATGAAAGATGCCGTAGAAAAATTAGCCTTAGGTAAGTGTTGGAATGCGGGCCAAACTTGTGTTGCGCCCGATTATGTGTTTATTCCTAAAGGAAAAACAGCCGAGTTTGTCGCTGCAATGCGCACAAGAGTGGCTCAGATGTACCCTAGCCTACTCAACAATCCAGACTACACCAGTATTGTTAACAACAAGCAATATCAGCGTATTAAAGGCTATTTAGATGATGCTAAAGAGCAAGGTGCAGAGATTATTGAAATCAATCCTGCCAATGAAAGCTTTAGTAACACACGCAAAATGCCTGTTACCTTAGTGACTAATGTTAATCAGCAAATGCAGATTACTAAAAATGAAATTTTTGGCCCTGTGTTAATGATGCTTGAATATGAGCATTTAGAAGAAGCGATTGACTATATTAACCAGCGTCCTAGTCCTTTAGCATTATATTATTTTGATTATGATGAGCATCGGGCAGACTTTGTGTTACGTCACACTCAATCGGGTGGCTATTCTGTCAATGATGTATTAACCCATGTAGCCGAAGAGGATTTGCCTTTTGGTGGTGTTGGTCATTCGGGTATGGGCAAATATCATGGCAAAGAAGGTTTTGCCGCCATGTCTAATGCACGTTCAGTATTGGTTAAACCTAAATTTTGGTCGATGCGCTTTTTAGCTCCTCCGTTTAAAAACCCTATTCATAAATTTATTGAAAAGGTCTTGTTAAAATAGTTAGTTTTTAGAATACGTTATAAATAACGTATTCTGTGGTGATAAACGGCATAAATAAATTATTTATGCCGTTTTTGTCTTTTTTGATGTAAGGATGCATTAAAAAATGCAAAAAAGTGCTTGTTTTGTGCAAGTACGCTTGCTGTCAAGGGGTGATTTTGGTATAAATGCGCCCCTTGCTGTCTGCCGCTGCTGAGGCGGCGGCTCTGATCGCATTTGGGAGTAATTTATGTCTAAAGTTTGCTTAGTAACAGGCAAGCGTCCGATGGTTGGTAACAACGTATCGCACGCTAACAACAAAACGAAACGTCGTTTTGAACCAAATCTACATTACCATCGCTTTTGGTTAGAAAGCGAAAAGCGTTTTGTACGTATGCGTGTATCTTCTAAAGGTATGCGTACTATTGATAAACTCGGCGTTGAACAAGTTGTTGCTAGCTTGCGCGCTAACGGCCACAAAATCTGAGGATTGAATCATGCGTGACAAAATTCGCTTAGTATCCTCTGCTGGTACAGGTTATTTTTACACAACAACTAAAAATAAACGCACTATGCCCGAAAAAATGGAAATCAAAAAATTTGATCCAAAGATTCGTCAGCACGTTATTTTTAAAGAAGCTAAAATCAAGTAATTTTGTTTTTTGCTTTAATCATAAGATTTGTGGTTTGAGTCTTATGATATAAAAAACCCTCAGTAGAGGGTTTTTTTATGGGGCAAAATATTCGTACTTAAACCCTCCCTTCGACTACGCTCAGGGAACACGCGTTGGCTGAGTCGAAGTCCTACATCACAGGTTCTTTTACATCAACCAAACGCGCACTTTGAAACCGTGACTCGCCAATAATTTTTCTCATCGCTAATAACGATTGATACGGATGCTCTTGAATCAGTAAATTGACAATTATCGCAGGTACTGCTCCACCTAAGTCGGCATGACCTGTCATAGTGACTTCGACCCGCCCGTTACCTAAAGGTCTAAACAACCACCCTCCTTCAACCTTTGGCATACGCTCATAACCATCTCGAATAGGATAATCATCTAAGCTGTAACTTTCGATGGTAACGCAGTGTGAATGGCTATCTTGGGAAATTTTTCCTTTAACAATTGCTTCACGGTCTTTAAACGGCCAAGGAAAATCACTCACCACTCGAATCAAAAAATCCATATTATTATTTTGCAGTTGAATTGGTTCAACCGCGATTGTTCTATATAACCAACGATTAGCCGCTTGGGTATCCATCACCATAGCAACAGCACCTGTTAAGCTACTTTTTAGCGTCGTGACTGCTTTAAAACCATGATATGGGCTATCAGGCAAACGATAAGACCAAATTTTGATGTCGTTTTTGTCTAAAATTAATTTCATGTCCACCTGCTCTACAATAGCCATTGCTGTTTGCGACAAAATACTTAAACACAACCCTATGATAATCAAAACCAATTTCACAGAGGCTCTCCGTATGATTAGAACCAAAAACTGAGTTCTTATTTAATCTAGCCAAATAATAAGCACAGCAACACATAAAAATAAGTGACAAACGTCATTTTTAAATTTATACCCTCAATCAAGTACAAGTGTACTCAATAATACGCCTACTTGACTTGGCCGCTAATGCCAAAGAATATACTCTTTAAGCCAAGCCAAGCTCTCGTAAACGAATAATGGCTTGCATACGGTCACGCACTGCGAGTTTTTCTAAAATAATCGACAAATAATTACGTACTGTGCCAGCACTAAGCTGTAAAGCTTGTGCTATTTCTTTGTTTTGTTTACCTGCACACAATTGCTCAATAATCGCTAATTCACGGCGACTAAAAATAGGTTGGTCAGCGGCTTGTGGAATATTTAAGGTTCTACCTTGCGCGACTTCTCTAATGGCAAAACTTAATTGACTATGGGCAATATCTTTTAATAAACAGGCTTGTGCGCCTATCTGTTTACCTTGTGCCATGGTCATGGATTCATTAAACGTGGTTAATAAAATAACAGGCGTAAAATCGCCTCGCATACGCATTTCGCGCAGAGTTTCTAGGCCATTACGCTTAGGCATACGAATATCTAACAGCACCACATCGGGCTTAAACTCAGTCACTTTAAGCAAACAATCCTCACCGTCAATAGCTTGTGCCACCACCTTAAAATCATCTTCAAAGCCTAATAAAGCCACAATACCTTGACGTACTAAGTCTTGGTCATCTACCACTAACAACCGAATCATGACCATGATTCCTCAATAAAATAGGCTGTCACAATAAAACCGTCTTCGGTGGTGTGAGTCATTAATTTACCACCTAATTCGGTAATACGCTCCTCTAAGCCCTTTAAGCCTTTACCTGAGCTAAAGTCCACTGTTTTACGTGGCCGTCCATTATCTTTTACAATCAGCTCTAAGCCATCTTGCTGCTTACTTAGGCTAATCCACAACCGACACGCATCACTGTGCTTTAGGCTGTTAGTAATCGCTTCTTGTACCACGCGTAGTAAACACGTTGCCAATTGCTCATCTAAGCTAATCACTTCGCTATCAATATCCACATCAAACTCTAAAAAAGGGATATTGGCCAACATGGATTCTAATAAAACACTAAAGCTTGACTCTTCTTCGTGTAACTGCTGAACGGTTGTTCTGACATCACTAAATAATTCTTTGGCTAAACTTTGAGCCAACTGTAATTCTTGTGCCATGGCTTCGGGGAGTTTGCGCTCTAAAATTTGCAACTGAATCGTTAAAGCCACCAAATGATGCCCCATTTGGTCGTGCAAATCACGCGCAATACGAGTTCGTTCATTACGGGCAACGGCCTGACTTAATAATTGTTGGGTGGCGCGTAACTGGGCATGAGCTGTGGTGGTTTCTTGATGGGCTTGCCATTCGGCAATATTGCAATAAGCCATATACCATAAGGCACTCTGCGCTAATAATAGATACAGCATAAACACCACAAAGGGTAAGGTGTGCTGTAATGAGGCAATCAAAACCGAGGTTAAAATAAAAATGCTATTGGCGACTAAGGCACTAAAACGATTAAGCAATGGCGCAAAGTTGACCAATAAAAAACACAAAAAAAAGCTTTCGATAGGAGGTAAAACTAAGTAATACGCTAACCAACAGGCACTACCATAACCCATAACCAAACATAACCAAATAAACCCATCATGATTATCTATTTGCCAACGCCGTGTGGTTACAATAAGCCAAAAGAGACGCAACAAAGCAAATAAAGCCCCAATACCATTAAGGGCGATGAGCAAAAAATAAAAGGTTTTTCCTTGTAATACCGCAACTTGAGTTAATTGCCATACCGCTAACAGCCATGCCACAACGCCAAATAAAATAATAACAGGCTGACGGCGTAAAAAAGGAATCGCATCGTGCATAATCATTAACTTAATTAAAATTTTTATGGTGTTAAGATACTATATTACGCAAGCTTTCATGTAATTATTTAGAGAAAACAATGACTGAGACTCAAGAAAAAGTTCGATTAGATAAATGGCTTTGGGCGGCGCGCTTTTTTAAAACACGCTCTTTGGCAAAAGATGCCATTGAAGGTGGCAAAGTCCATCATGAAGGTCAACGGGTTAAAGTAAGCAAAGAAATTAAAGTGGGCATGACATTAACCATTAAACAAGGCTTTGAAGATAAAACCATTACTATTAAAGCACTGTCTGAGGTGCGTCGTGGTGCGCCCGAAGCCCAATTATTGTACGAAGAAACTGCCGAAAGCCTTGCCAAACGTACTCATCTAAACGAGCAACGTAAAGCCGAAAACTTAGCTTATCCTGACCACCGCCCTAACAAAAAAGAGCGGCGACAGATTCATCAATTTAAAGATTCATGGCGTGAGGGTTAAAAAGCCACTTGGGCGCGCATTTGTAAAATATTGGGGTTGTCTTCTGCCCCTGCTTTTTTAGAGCTAACCTGAATTGCATTAGCACTAAAACGAACATTATTAACAGGATACCAATTTAACCCAAGCGTGGTGGTTTTCATTTTTCCACCGTTAATTGCTGCGTCTGTATCATCAAGGTTCAACTGGTCAAAACGTAAGGCCACTTCCCATGCTCCGCCTGCATTTTTAGGACTAGGACGACTATAGGTTGCCGAAGGCATATCCCACGCACGACTTTCGCCAGTTAATATATAGCTACCATAAATATACCAGCCTTTAAATTCGGCATCTTTAGTACCTTTATTGCGGTTGAGCATTTGTTGGTTATATTCTGCCTGTACCGAAAATGGCCCTTTGGTCATGGAGGCTTCTAAGGCAACGGCTATTGCTGTCGATACATCGCTAACATTACCTGTATCAACTAAACGTATTGGCGTAACATGAGAATTAGGTCGTGCACTGACACGCCATGTATCACTAGTAACATCACGCCAATATGCACTCATACCCAAAGACAATACATCTCCTGCATCATGTAATGGAGCAAATACTAAACGTGCCGATGTTCCTGCTGACTCATTGACAGCCGAGGCGGCATTATTGGTTGAATCCCCATATAAACCCGTACTAAAACTATAAGCATCACCCCAACGCATATAAGCAACACCTTGGTTATAATCAGGCACAAAGGCATCTACCGCCACCGAGCGTTCCATAAAAGTGGTATCTACCGAGCTACTGTACTCCTCTAAACCATACATTTCAAAAATATTACCTATTTGAATCATGGTATTTTGCATACCCTTGTATGCTACATAGCCCTCGGTAACACGTACGCCTCCTCCCGTTGTAAAATCAGCCTCCATTTTATAATCCCAATTAGGAGCTAATGTGCCGCGCGAGCCTAAACGTAATGTTCGTAACTCACTGCCACTACCTAAATCTTTAAGGTCTTTATCGTAAAAAGCATAATCTGCTTGTACACGCCCTGCAAAACGAAACTTACTACTTCCATCGGCCGTTTGTGCGCGTAAACCACCATCCACTTTAGTTAATACGGGCTTGGCTTTTAATTTAGCCAATTCCGCTTCTAAGGCAGAGACTCGCTGTTGTAAATTGGTGTCATCATTGGCATAACACACGCTAGACGCAGACCAAACCGACAATACTATGTAAAAAATCACTGTTTTCATTATTATGTCCTTGTAAAATTTAATGCGTTGTTATTTAAAATCCCGATATTTATGATGTGTACTCCATTTTAAATATTAGCTCACATAACAGCTCTAATAAACTTAATCGAATTGCAATTCTTTGTCGGACAATTTTGCCCCTTTTGTTATTTTTTTGGGTAGAATCAACCCTCTATTTTTATTTACTATTTTTGTTTGCTATGAAAAGTCAGCTCCAAGCCTTATTAGATATTGCCGTACAACAATTGCAACAACAAAACGTTATTGCACAAGACTGGGTCAACAAAAGTACCCTAGAGCGAACACGCGACAATACTCATGGCGATTGGGCGAGTAATTTGGCCATGGTAGCTGCCAAAGCCGCAGGATTAAAACCACGTGACTTGGCGCAACAAATACTGGCCGCTTTGCCCCAAAACGACCTTATTATTAAAGTGGATATTGCAGGGCCCGGCTTTATTAACTTTTATTTACAAGCTCAAGCCGAGTTTGCCGTGATTGAGCAAATTTTAGCGCAACAAAACAATTTTGGCCGCTGCAACGTAGGTCAACAACAAAAAGTCCAAGTTGAGTTTGTGTCGGCTAACCCAACCTCCTCCTTACACGTAGGGCATGGACGCGGTGCGGCTTATGGCATGACAGTCGCCAGTTTATTAGAGGCCGTGGGCTATCAAGTTGAACGCGAATATTATGTAAATGACGCAGGTCGTCAAATGGCTATTTTAGCCACCAGTACCTTTTTACGTTATTTACAACTTAATGGTGCAGAGTTTAAGTTTCCGTCTAATGGCTACAAAGGCGATTATATTTTTGATATTGCTAAAAGCGTTATTGAGGCTCAAGGCACAGAATGGCAACAAGATATTAACGCCGTATTTGCTAATGTACCTGCCGATGAAGTTAAAAATGAAGCTGGCGATGTGATTAGTGGCGACAAAGAAGCCCATATTGATGGCTTAATCGAAAATAGTCGTCAATTATTAGGTGATGATGGTTATGACGTATTTTTTAAAGCTGCGCTAAACAGCATTTTAGATGACATTAAAGATGATTTAGCTGGTTTTGGAGTCACTTACGAGCAATGGTTTTCCGAAAAAACTTTAGCTGATGATGGCTCGATTGACCGCGTGGTTAAACGCTTACAAGACAATGGCTTTATTTACGAAAAAAACGGCGCGTTGTGGTTTAAATCCACCGAATTTGGTGACGAAAAAGACCGTGTTGTAGTACGTGATAATGGTCAAGCCACCTACTTTGCTTCTGACATTGCCTATCACCTCAATAAATACGAGCGTGGCTTAGACAAAATTGTCAATATTTGGGGCGCAGACCATCATGGTTATATTCCCCGTGTTAAAGCTGCCATTACCGCATTGGGTTTAGATGCCAACAAATTAGATGTGTTGTTAGTTCAATTTGTGACCTTATGGCGCGGTGAGCAACAAGTACAAATGTCGTCACGTTCGGGCCAATTTGTGACCCTGCGTGAATTGCGTGAAGAAGTCGGCAATGACGCGGCGCGTTTTTATTATGTGTCACGCAAAAGTGAGCAACACATTGATTTTGATTTGGATTTGGCCAAGTCTCAAAGCAAAGACAATGCCGTTTATTATATACAATATGCCCATGCGCGTATTTGTCGTGTTTTTGAAAAACTCACCGAAAAAGGTTTATCATTTACACAAGCACAAGGATTACAGGCGTTAAGTGCGTTAAACACTGACGTTGAGCGCGAATTAGTCAAAAAATTAGCGGCATACCCTGAAGTATTACAACAAGCGGCATTGACTTATGAGCCACATCAATTATCAAACTACTTAAAAGACCTCGCTAGTCAGTTTCATGGTTGGTATAACGACCACATGGTATTGCATGAAGAGGCAAATACCCGTAATGCGCGATTATTGTTAAGTCTTGCCGTAAAACAAGTGCTTGCTAATGGTTTAACTTTATTGGGCGTGACTGCGCCCACCAAAATGTAAGAGGCTCGTTGTGTTTAAATACGGCAAAAAAAAGCCACAGGGTGCAACACGCCACAACCCAAAAGCAAATACTGCTCCTACCAAAAAAAGTGTAATACCGAGTTGGTTATTGGTCGGTTTTGGTATGACGGTGGGTCTTTTTGTGGCCTCTGGTTTGTATTGGTGGCAACCGTGGCAGCCTGTCGCTGCCGCTAAAACTGCGCCCGTTACAGATGCTAACGGCACAACGGCTGCTCAAAAAGCAAAAGCTGGCGAGCCTAAATTTGTATTTTATGACTTGTTGCCAAATCAAGAAATATTAACTCAGCCAGCCCCAACCGAAGAAGCCAAACCAAAAACCACTAGCGCACCCAAATCAAGTGAGGCTAATACCGCTAAAACCACTATCACTAATGACAGCTCTAAAGAGCAATTAGCAAAACAAAAGCTCCTCAAAGAAAAACATGACAAATTAATCAAAGAGCAAAAAGCCGCCAAAGAAAAAGCCTTAGCCCTTGCTGCACTTGAAGGCAAAGAACCACCTAAAGACAGTGGTCGTTATGCCTTGCAAGCAGGCTCGTTTAAAAGCAAAGCCGAAGCCGACCGCTATCGCGCTACGGTGATGTTGGCTGGTTTGCCTGTTAAAGTGCAAAAAGTCACCATTAAAGCAGGCGAAGAATGGTATAGAGTAATGGTTGGCCCATTTACAGGCAAAGACAGCGCCACCGATGCACGTAAAAACTTGCAACGTGAAGGGGTGGACAGTTTAGTCGTTAAGCAAGATTAAGCACGGAAGATGCACACTGAGCGTAGTCGAAGTGTGATTACTGAGCATAGTCGAAGTGTGGTTACTGAGCGTAGTCGAAGTATTACCAATGGTTCGACTACGCTCACCATACACAAAAGCTTAATTTAATTATAAAAAGAGAACCACAATGGATTGGTTATGGACAAATGAAGTAGCCCCCTTTAGCTTTGCCCTACTGCTCATGTTTGGTTTGGGTGTTATAGAACTCGTTGGCCTTGTTTTGGGTATTTCCACCCTAACTCACTCACCTGATACCGAGCTTGATGCCAACTTACACCTTGATGGCGCAACGCATGGACTATCAGGACTGTTAAACTGGCTACACATTGGCCGCGCCCCTTTGTTAATTTTACTGGTATTTTTTTTATTGGGTTTTGGCTTAAGCGGTTTATTACTACAACAGCTCAGTCAATCTGTACTTGGCTTTTTGCTACATGGCGGCCTTGTTGCCATTCCTAGCACGCTTATTGGCTTAACCCACATGAATTGGGGTGGCCGTTTTGTTAATCGTTACTTACCCAAAGACGAAACCGAATCCGTCTCAAGCAACAGCTTTATTGGCCAAACCGTCACTATTACGGTAGGCGAAGCACGTATCAATGACCCTGCCGAAGCCAAATTTAAAGACGCTTTTGGTCACACCCATTATGTAATGGTTGAACCAGACGACGACAGTTTTTATCTAAAACAAGGCGAGCAAGCTCTAATTATTCGTCAAGAAGGTTCAATTTATCGCGTTGTACCTAACCTCAATTACTTACTAACTAAAACACGGAGTAACTCACAATGAATATGGGTAATTTGATTTCTTATTTAATTTTATGCGGCGTTATTTTATTTGCTTTTATTGTGGTGGGTATTGTTATCGCCCGCTTATATCGTCGTTCAACAAAAGAGCAAAGCTTTGTGCGGACTGGCTTTGGTGGTCAAGCAGTGATTATGAACGGCGGTGCTTTAGTATTACCCGTCTTACACGAAGTTATTTGGGTTAACATGAACACCTTGCGTTTAGAAGTCAAACGTGAAAAACATGACTCATTGATTACTAAAGATAAAATGCGTGTAGATGTAGGTGTAGAATTTTATGTGCGCGTTAATCCTACCGAAGAAGCGATTGCCACTGCCGCGCAAACTTTAGGTTCACGCACCCTTAACGCAGGCGAATTACGTGCTTTAATTGAAGGTAAATTTGTGGCTGCCTTACGTGCCTGCGCCGCCCAAATGGATATGGCCGAAATGCACGAACATCGTTCCCGTTTTGTGCAAAGCGTACAATCTATTGTGGTCGAAGATTTATCTAAAAATGGTTTAGAGCTCGAAAGCTCCTCTCTCACCC